>Ga0100391_1000013_pt1 | contig 257852 bp, 247 predicted proteins | sample CryGeymeta201515_FD_81541 | JGI IMG/M metagenome (GOLD analysis project Ga0100391, IMG submission 81541) | Groundwater microbial communities from Crystal Geyser aquifers in Utah, USA - Crystal Geyser metaG 2015-15 | ecosystem: Environmental > Aquatic > Deep subsurface > Groundwater | place...
CCAGGTTGCGACACTGGATGTCACCGGCCCTGCGCATGCGCATATCGAAGCCCTGAAACGCCTGTTGGCGCGGACCTTGCCTGCCGCGGTCGCAACCTGAGCTCTTCTGAGGCAAGATACTTGCGCGGCGGCGACGTCTGGTGTGACCCGTCCGTCCCGGAAAAACAATAGCGCCACTCGGAAGACACCGGCCCGTCAGAAAACCTTATCGTCAATGGTGAGCCCGCGCCCTAGAGGCGCCCGGCGATCCGGAGCGCATTGGCCTCGACATGCTCCGCAGTCTGCGCGACATATCCTGCAATTGCACCCGGCAAGGCTGCGACCTCTTCGGTGAGCTCGACGCGGTTGGCCACCAGGCGATCGACAAGCTCCTGTACACGGTTCCGGACATCGGTCGGGCGATAGCCGATCTCGCTGGCGATCGCCCCCCAATGCCGACCCGCGATGCCATCGGCCGTACGCTTCTTGCCCGCAATGTTCTGGGCGAAGGCCTGTGCCACATGGGGCCAGGCCAGCACCGACGAGACATCGTAGAGGGGCGCGAGACGGGGTGGCTCGGCAAGCGGCAGGATCAGCGAATAGTTCTTCGCATGCGCGTCGGTGTTCGCGACGAGGATGTTGAAGATGACCTGATCGAGCAAGGCCAGCGCATCGCGCGCGCTGACATGCCGCCCGGTCTCGAGAAGGGTTCTCAGATCGAGCCCGGGCAGCGTGCTGCGCTCGTATTTTCGGCCCGGGGGCAGGCCGTTGGCCTGCGCGAAATCTTCCTGGTGGAGGCGCACCAGCTGGCCCTGGCGACCGAGCCTTCGGTCATAGCGCAGGACAGCGATCGCGCTGCGACCCTCGGCTTGCAGGATGGTCGCCTGCGCGGCCTGCAACCCCAGGGCCGCGGCCATCCGAAGGCACCAGACCTCGTTCTCGGTGATGCCGGGCAGGTTGGGGTTGTCCGGCTTCACGATCAGGGTCGAGGGCGCGCCGTGCAGGGGGACGGCCAGGACATCTCCCGGTTCGGGCAGGCGCAGCACCGGCCTGCCATCGGAATCGAGCACCGCCAGCGCGGATTTCTTCTGGCCGCCGGCCAGCGATTGCCGCACGCCCTCCTCCCCGACGAGGAACGGGCGGCTGCCGAGATCCTCGAAATGGCGATCGAGCGCTGCGGCGGGGGTGTCGATGTCGTAGAGATCGGTGAGCGGGCGATAGGCCCAACGGCTGCGGTCGGAGGCCAGCCCGAAGGAAAGCGCGCCGGCCGTATCGCCGCCGATCCGTTCGAGCATGGCCAGCGCATCGGCCTGATCGAGGCCAAGGGAGCGGGTGAGGCTGCGGAGTTGTTCCTCTTCCGGCAAGAGGTTCGCGAGCCAGGGCGAGATGATTTCGGAAGTGTACGGGGCCGCGCGCAGAGGCATCGTGACCGACAGGGGAAACGCGCCCGTCGTCTGCCGCCAGCGGTCCGCGTAGCGCAGCGAGAGCGCGCCATCTGAGGCGACCTCGACATCGGCCACGTGCAGCGCATCAAACCAGACCGGCACGGATCGCGTCACAGGTAGTCCCCGAGATCGTAGCCTTCCGCGGGGACGTCGCCACCGGTGCTGACGGCGTCTGCGGGATCCTCCAGCAAGGTCCTGATCGGCACCCGAAGCGCCGCCGCGATCTTCGCCAGCGTCGTCAGCCGGGCATCGCGCTTGCCCGTCTCGATCAGCGACAACGCGGGCGCGCTGATCCCGGTGAGGCGGGCAAGCTGCTCAAGCGTGAGGTCCTGATCCGCACGCAGCGCCCGGAGGCGTCGCCCGACATCGGCAAGCAGGTTCGGTTCGATCTCCATGGTCACCGCGATATGGCTTACCCTTTTCGGTAAATATACCGGTGGATATCCGGGATTTCAAGCCATCTTATCTTTATCGGTAAAATGGCGTCAGTCTTGCCAAAATCAGACGAGTTATTACCGCATTCGATAAGAAGGATGGTGCCAGTCAGGCCTCCCCACGGCCCAATGGCGCCTTAGTCGTCCCGCGCGGTGCGCGCCGCGCCTTCGCAAATCCGCGATCCGTTGCGATGAAGCGCTCGAGCATGGGGACCACCAGATTCTTCGGTTCGATCGGCCCCTGCCCGCCTCTTGGCCGAGGATTTCCCCATAGGCGATCAGGTCACGGTGTAGCTGCGTAGGCAGTTCCACGGTCAGATTCACCGGCTTGTCGTCCGGGATCGGTCCGAGTTTCAGCTTGGTCATGTCAGGCTCCTGACGGCGCGAAGACGAGATCGCGCGTGACGATCACGCGGACGGGGAAGCCCGGGCGGATGGTGAGGGTCGGCGGGACCTCAAGCTGGCGCTCCAGTTCCTTGATCCGATCTTTCTCAGCGCTTGTCAGTCCAGCGCGCTGACCGGTGTCGCGTTCGGCCTGCTGGCACCAGACGCGCAGACTGTCCGGTGAACAGCCAAGCTTCGGCGCAATCGCCTTATAGGCGGCCGTATCGCTGGAATAATCGGCACGGTTCTCTCGAAACATCCGAACACCGCGTTCGCGAAGCTCGGCCGGATAGGCGGGGGTATGTCGATTCTTTGTCATAGGGCTCATCCTTTGAGTGTTCTACTCTCCGGTAAACCCGGGGCGGTTCCGTCCGGGGAAAGGAGCATCGCCCCCGTCACCCGATTTGTGCGACAGAGCCCGCCGCCGGTCTCACCGTTCGCGCAAGCGCCGAGAGGATCTCGGCCCCGGTGGGCGTCGTCACGACGACCTCTTCCAACCGGACGCCGAACCGGCCCGGAAGGTAGATCCCCGGTTCTATGGAAAAGACGTTGCCGGCCTGCAACGCGACGTGGGAGGTGGCGGTGATGTAGGGCGGCTCATGCACGTCGATGCCAAGACCGTGGCCGGTCCGGTGCACGAACTGCTCGCCATACCCGGCGGCGGCAATCACGTTGCGCGCGGCGGCGTCGATGTCGCGCGCCGGAACGCCGGGGCGCACGGCGGCAAGCGCCGCCTGAACCGCCTGTTCGACCACCGCGGCCACCTTCAGGAATTCTGTCGATGGCGCGTCACCGAACCAGGCACAGCGGGTCATGTCGCTTGGATAACCACCGATGCGGCAGCCGGTATCGATGAGAACGGCCATGTTCTCCTCGAGAGCCGTATCGCCTGTGTGGTGATGCGGATAGGCGCCGTTGGCACCGAATCCGACGATGATGAACTCGGGTTTTGCGCCATGCGCCTTGTAATGCGCCTCGATCACGGCGGCAATGTCGCGCTCGCTCACCCCGACCTTCAGCGCGGCAAACCCGGCAGCGGCGGCCGCATCGTTGAGACGCGCGCATCGGCGCAGTGCGTCGAGTTCGGCCGCGTCCTTCATCGCGCGCAGATGGCCAAGCGTCTGACCCGAAAAACGACGCTCGGGCGCGTCCATCGCATCAAGCAACAGCAGCGCGAAATCGGCGCGCATCGCCTCGTCGAGTGCGACGCTCAGGCCGAGGCCGGTCGCGTCGCACCGGGCCAGCAGACGCGCCAGCGCCTCTGCCGGTCCGGCGTCGTCGGTCCATGTCTCGAACGGCAGGTCGGTCGCCTGCCGCACCGAATTGGCGTTGAGCGCGGGCATGAGAAACCCGGCGTGGGTCTGGCTGACCAGCAGCATCACCGGGCGTTCATCACCATGCGGGTCGGCACCCGAAAGCCACGCCATGTGGCTGGTGGGGCCAAGCGCCACAAGGTCGGTGGCGGTCTCGGTCATGCGCGCGCGCAGGCGGGTCAGGCGGTCGTTATGAAGGCTCATGATCGGGCTCTTTCGAGAAAGGATCGCCGGCCCCGAAGGACCGGCGAGGTTATCGGTGTGGATCAGCTCTTGTCGACAAGTCGGTAGAACACGAAATCCGACGTTGCCCCGTTCACGTAGCCCGAGACATTGCCCGCCATCGCAACCTGGTAGGCGGCCTGGAACATGATCACGATGGGCGAATTGGCCTGAACCTGGCGTTGCAGGTCGAGATACATCGCTTCGCGCGCCTGCGGGTCGGCCTCGGTCAGTGCCGCCATGGTCAGGGCGTTCATCTCTTCCGGCACAGCCCAGGAGTTGCGCCACGTGGTGGTGGCGGCATAGGCGTCCTGCGCGTTGTCGGCGTTGTAGGCGAAGGCCTTGGCGTTGGAATGGGGGTCCATGAAGTCGGGGCCCCAGTAGAGCAGCATCGCCTCGTGGCTGCGGTCGCGGTAGCGGGTGATGACCTGGCTACCGGTGCCCGGCAGGATCTCGAAATTGATCCCGCCCTCGGCAAAGCTTGCCTGGATGGATTGCGCCATGTCGGTGAAGGGCGCCGAATTGATCACGTCGAGGGTGACGGTGATCGGCAGGTCGATGCCCGCATCTGCCAGGATTTGGGCGGCGCGTTCCGGGTCGTAGGTGTAGGGCGTGTCGGTCAACGCGCCGGGGAAGCCTTCGGGCCAGAATGCCTGGTGCACCTCCATCTGGCCGGCGAGGATCGAGTTGGCCATGCCCTCGTAATTCACCAGATACCTTGCGGCCTCCCACACGGCGGGCGGCGTCAGGTCGTCGACCGCCTGGTTGAACGACAGGAAATGGACCGCCGCCTGCGGGAAGGTTTCCACCCTCAGATCCTCTCCGCCCAGCGACGCGATCTGGTCGGGCGTCATGTTGCGCGCGATGTCCACGTCGCCAGACTCGAGCAATAGCTGCTGCGTGGCGCTTTCGGCAACATGGCGGATGATGACGCCGTCAATCGCGGGTGCGCCGTTGAAATAGTCGGCGTTGGCTTCCATCCGGATCAGTTGGGCCGGGCGAAAGGCGGTCAGCGCGAAAGGCCCGGTGCCCGCCGTATTGGCGTTCAGCCATGCGTTGCCCATGTCACCATCGACCTCATGTTCCATGACGCTCAACGCATCGACGATGGACGCCGGGCGCGAGGCCAGAACATTCATCACGAAGGCCGGTGAATAGTCACCGGCATAGCGCACGGTGACGCTGTTGCCGTCCGCCGTCACCATCTCGCCCATGTTCTCGGGTGTCCAGCCAAGCTGGGTCAGGATGAAGGCGGGCGTCAGGTTCAGCTGCACGACGCGGCTGAACGAGAACACGACATCCTCGGCGCGCAGCGGGTTGCCGGAATGGAACGTCACGCCATCGCGCAGGCGAAAGGTGATTGTCTTGGCCTCGGCGTCCATGTCCCAGTCGGTCGCAAGACCGGGGGCCAGCACCGTGGTGTCGTCGGCGTCATACTGCACCAGACGGTCATAGGTGTTGGTGACCAGTTCGCCCGAGGTGAACTCGTAGGCCTGCGCGGGGTCGATAGCGACGATATCGTCGATGTTCTGCGCCACCACGAGAACGTCGGGTGGCGTTTGCGCGTGGGCGGCGGGCGTGGCAAGCGGCAGCGCCAGCACCGCCGCGAGCAGGGCGGGTTTCAGCAGTTTCATTTGGACAAACCTCCGTTGGTTCAGGTCAGGAATTGGTATTGGCCGGCGTCATCTCAGGCAGCTTGACCGCGCCCTTCTGTTGCAGGACCGACAAGGTGCCGGTCCACAGGATGCTGACGGTCGTGTCGGTCTCGTTGGACCACGAATGGGGGGTTGAGCCGCTGTAGTGCAGGCTGTCCCCCTGTTGCAGAATGAAGCGTTGGCCGCCCAGCATCTGAGTGATCGCGCCCGCAAGCAGGAAGATGATCTCTTCGCCCTCGTGTCGGACGGTCTCGGACTCATAGCCCGGCGGTACGTGCAGGATGTAGCAAGACAGCTCCGCGCCGGGAAATTCGGCGCCGACGGCCTCGTAAAGGATCGAAGAACCGTCGATCGAGAATTGCGGGCGGGCCCCGGCGCGCGACAGGCTGTCGGCCGGCTTCGGCTTGGCGATGAAGTATTCCAGCCCGACGCTCAGCCCCTGCGCGATCTGGGCCAGTGTGCCAAGCGACGGCGTGGCCTGCCCACGTTCAACCTGGCTCAGGTAGCCAACCGACAAACCGGCATCGTCGCACAGCGCCTGCAACGTCAGGCCCATTTGCTTGCGCCGCTTGCGGATCAAAGCGCCCAAGGCAGGATCGGTCTTGAGCTTCTCCTGCATCTTGGAGTCCTTTCCGGGTTGCGGGGATATCATAATTTTTTTGATATAACCAAAATTATTTGCCAAAACCAAGAAAAATGTGGCAAGCAAGACTTTCAGCGGCAGCAAACGCGCCGCGGGAAAGGCGTACACGGGGATGTTTGCAAAGGACGTCAAACGGATTGCGGGTCTCGATACCCTCGGCACGATGGCGGGGTTCATCGTGGTGGTCTCGCTCACGTTCCTCGGGCTTCTGGCCCTGACGTTCTTCATCGGCCGCGTGATTCCGATCGACCCGGTTCTGTCGGTCGTCGGCGACCGCGCCACGACAGAGCAATACGAGGCCGTCCGCATCGCCATGGGCCTCGACCGGCCGCTGGTCGTGCAGTTCGCAAGTTATGTGGGCGATGTGCTGCGGTTCGATCTTGGCATGTCGGTTTCCACCAACCGCCCCGTCGCGCAGGACCTCGCACGTGTCTTTCCGGCAACTCTGGAAATGGCCACGATCGGTATCACCATCGGTGTTGTCCTCGGCATTCCGGCCGGTGTCCTCGCCGCGGCCAATCAGGGTACATGGGTCGACCAGGTCATTCGCGTCTTTGCGTTGCTGGGCTACTCGGTGCCGGCCTTCTGGCTGGGTCTTGTCGGCCTCGCGGTATTCTACGCCGGGCTTGGCTGGGTCTCCGGGCCGGGGCGGGTGGACATCTTCTACGATGGGATCACGCCGGTGGTGACAGGGATGCTCACCGTCGATAGCGTGCTGGCCGCAGACTGGACCGTGTTCAGGAGCGCCGTTTCGCACATCATCCTGCCGGCGACGATCCTCGGCGTGTTCTCGCTGGCCTACATCGCGCGGATGACGCGATCCTTCATGCTCGACCAGTTGCACCAGGAATATGTCACCACCGCCCGCGTCAAGGGCGCGCCGGAATGGCGGGTCATCTGGGTCCATGCCTTCGGCGCGATCCGGGTGCCCCTGATCACGGTGATCGGGCTGTCTTACGCCGCCCTTCTGGAAGGCTCTGTGATGATCGAAACGGTGTTTTCCTGGCCCGGCATCGGCAACTACCTGACCACCGCGCTGTTCAACGCCGACATGAACGCGGTTCTGGGCGCGACGCTGGTGATCGGGGCGGTCTTCATCCTGATCAACAAGATTTCCGACGTGCTTTACCGCATCCTGGACCCGAGGAGCCGCTAGATGCAGCTGCAAGCCTGGCTTCTCGATGACAGCCCCGCCTCGCGCGGGCAGGCCGCCGCAGGGCGCGCTTACCGCGTGTCGCTCGATCTGATGCGCAACCCGCTGGCGCTGGTGGGGATGCTGATCATTCTGCTGCTGATCCTGACGGCGGCCCTGGCGCCATGGATCGCGCCGGAGACTCCGGTGGGACAAGACCTGACCCGGCGTCTCGTGCCGCCCTCATCCGAGCACTGGATGGGAACCGATCAACTTGGCCGCGACATCTTTTCGCGGGTGATCTACGGCGCGCGGGTGACTTTGTTGATCGTGGCGCTGGTCGCGGTGATCTCGGCGCCGCTCGGCCTGCTGATCGGCGCCGTCTCGGGCTATTTCGGCGGCTGGACGGACCGCATCCTGATGGGCGTGACCGACGTGTTCCTGTCGATGCCGAAGCTTGTCCTTGCGCTGGCCTTTGCCGCCGCCCTCGGCCCCGGAATCGAGAACGCGATCATCGCAATAGCGATCACCACCTGGCCGGCCTACGCCCGCATCGCGCGGGCCGAGGCCCTGACGATCCGCAACACCGAGTTCGTCGCCGCCACCCGGCTGCTGGGGGCATCGCACACCCGGATCATCACGCGTCAGGTTCTGCCGCTGTGCACGTCCTCGATGATCATCCGCGTCACGCTGGATATGGCCGGAATCATCCTGACGGCGGCGGGCCTCGGGTTCCTCGGCCTTGGCGCGCAGCCGCCGCTGCCCGAATGGGGCGCGATGATTTCGAGCGGGCGCAGTTTCATCTTCGATCAATGGTGGGTCGCCACCATGCCGGGCTTTGCCATCATCGTGGTGTCGCTGGGGTTCTGTTTCCTTGGCGACGGGTTGCGCGACGTGCTCGACCCGAAATCGGAGGGAAAATGATGGCCCTCCTCTCGGTTGAAGATCTGCGCGTCAGCTTTCCCAGTCCGCAAGGGCGGGTCAATGTGGTCGATGGAATATCCTTTGAACTGGGGCAGGAACGGCTTGGCATCGTCGGCGAAAGCGGGTCCGGCAAGTCGATGACCGGGCGCGCGCTGTTGCGCCTGATCCGTCCACCGGGACGTGTCGAGGGGCGGATGCGGTTCGAAGGGCAGGACCTGGCCGCGCTTTCCGAGCGGCATATGCGGGCACTGCGCGGCGCGCGGATCTCGATGATCATGCAGGACCCTCGGTATTCCCTGAACCCGGTCATGACCGTTGGCACCCAGATCGCAGAAGCGCTGCGCGTCCATGAACACCTGCCAAGACGCGAGGTGCGCGCCCGCGTGCGCCAGATGCTGGACTCCGTGCGGATTACCGACCCCGACCGGGTCGCCGGGCTTTATGCCCATGAATTGTCGGGCGGGATGGGCCAGCGGGTGATGATCGCGATGATGCTGATCCCGCGGCCGCGCCTCTTGATCGCGGATGAGCCGACCTCGGCACTGGACGTCAGCGTGCAGGCCGACGTTCTGCGCCTGATCGACGACCTGGTGCGCGACCGGTCAACAGCGGATGGCGGCATGGCGCTGATCCTGATCAGCCACGACCTGCCGCTGGTGGCCCGTTACTGCGACAGGATTCTGGTGATGAACGCTGGCCGCATCGTCGAAAGCTGCGCGGCAAGCGACCTGCATCTGGCCAGCCACCCCTACACCAGGGGCCTCTTGGCCGCGGTGCCGAAGATGAACGAAACCCGCGCCGAATTGCCGGTGATGGACAGAAGCGCGTGGGCAGGCACATGACCGCGATTTCCCTCGGCAACGTCGATATCGGCTATGGCGGGCAGCGCGTCGTCGAGGCGGTGACATTCGATGTCGCGCGCGGCGAAAGCTTCGCGCTTGTGGGCGAGAGCGGCTCGGGGAAATCCACCGTGCTCAAGGCGCTGGTCGGGCTGGCGCCGGAATGGAGCGGCAAGATGAGCGTGCTGGGCCGGTCCTGCGTCCACCGGCCCGACCGCGACCTCGCACGGCGCTGCCAGATGGTGTTTCAGGACCCTTACGGATCGCTGCATCCGCGCAAGACCGTGGATGCGGTCCTGTCCGAGCCTCTCACGATCCACGGCATCGGCGGGCAGGATGCGCGCGTCGAACGGGCGCTGTCCGATGTCGGCCTCGACCGCCGCTTCCGGTTCCGTTATCCGCACCAGATGTCGGGCGGTCAGCGCCAGCGCGTTGCCATCGCGCGCGCCCTGATGCTGGAACCCGAGGTGATGTTGCTCGACGAGCCGACCAGCGCGCTTGATGTCAGCGTGCAGGCCGAGATCCTGAACCTGCTCAAGCGGCTGCGGGCCGAGCGCGGGCTGACCTACCTGATGGTCACGCACAACCTGCCCGTGGTCAGCTTCCTGTGCGATCGCATGGCGGTGATGAACAAGGGCAAGATCGTGGAGATTGCCGCCACCAAGGCGCTGCACGACGGCCGCTTCACCGACCCGTATTCAAAAGCGCTCTACGCCGCCAGCGGCGGCGGCGGATCGACCGAATGACAAGGACACACGATGCAGCCCGACCCTGATACCATGCGCGCCGCGCAGCAGAGATTTTCCGAGGATCTGGCCCGCGCCCGGTCTGAAGAGGCCACGTTCGACGCCCTCTACCGGCTGAGCGATTCCCTGGTGCCGGTGCGGCTCTGGACGGTGATGACCGTCGATCTGGAGGCCGGGCTTGCCCGGCGCGCCTACACCAACATGCCTGCCGCCTACCCGGTCTCGGGCACCAAGCCGATCGTCCGCAACGACTGGTTCGCCATCGTCCACGACCGGCAAGAGAGGTTCGTCGCCAACACGCTTGCCGAGATCGCGGCGGTCTTTCCGGATCACGGGCTGATCGGGTCGCTGGGCTGCGCGTCTGTCGTGAACCTGCCGGTGGTGCAGGAGGGGGAGCTGCTGGGGACCGTGAACCTGCTGGATGGGGCGGGTCATTTTACCCCGGACCGCGTGCGCCTGTGCGGTGACGTCCTTACGCGGCCCGCTCTGGCCGCGATGCGGGCGACACGGACGCTGCCGCGCCCGGTGTAAGGCTGCCGCAGCCCCCAAGGGCTGGCGGGACACGCCGGGTCGGGCGGGAACGCCCTGCGCGGGGCCGCGTCAAAGCGATGGATGCGTAGGGCCATGGGCGCGATTGCAGCCACCCGGTTGCAAGACGCCGGTGGAAATGCGAGCCGTCATGTGCGACGATTGCGGCCGGTCGGCGATGATCGCGGCACAGGAACCGGGCAACACCTGCCGTGAATGTGCAGGGTCGCGCCAGGTCTTGCACCACGGGACCGGGCACGCCCCCGGATCACGCGGCACAGCAGGTCTTCCCCGGCCCTAACACCGGTGCGCGGCCTTGCCAGCGTCATGAAACCTCTGCACTCATGGTCTGCGGAATACAGCGAACAACAGGCCGGGGCATGAACCTGCTGATGCCAACGTTCCCGGAATTTGCCACCCCCCATTAAGGAGGACACAAAGGGCATGGAACTTCTGCAAATGTCGGGCGCACACGGCCCCGCCGGGCGGAATGACGGTGCGTTCCGCATCGGCCGCAGGGTATGCCGGGGCCACGCCGGATGACCGCACCGCCGAAAACCGGCCTTGACCAAAGGCCGCGGCGCAGGCCATCGAAACCCGGAACGCCAATCGTGATCGGCTGGCGCGAACGGGTCGCGTTGCCGGAACTGGGGCTTGGCATGATCGAGGCCAAGATCGACACCGGAGCGCGCACCACGGCGCTGCATGCCAGCAATATCCGCTCCTTCGAGCAGGACGGCGCGCCCTGGGTCGAGTTTCACCCCGAACATGACCGCCTCGACGCGGCCCGCCTGTGCCGTCTGCCGGTCCATGACCGGCGCGCGATCACCAATACCGGCGGCGTGCCGGAGGACAGAATCATCATTCGCACCCGCCTGTTGATCGCCGGGCACCGGCTCAGGATCGAGGTCTCGCTTGCCGACCGGGCCGACATGGCCTTTCCCATCATCATCGGTCGCACCGCCCTGCGCCGTGGAAAGCTGCTGGTCGACAGTGGCCATTCATGGCTCACCAATCCGCAAAAAGGAACATGACATGAAGATCGCAATGCTGTCGCGCGCGCCGAACCTCTATTCGCACAAGCGCCTGAAGGATGCGGCCCTCGCGCGCGGCCACGAGTTCGACATCATCAACACCACCCGGTGCTACATGAACATCGCGTCGCGCCGGCCCGAGATCTATTACAACAGCGAGAAACTTCCGCTCTATGATGCGGTGATCCCGCGCATCGGAGCCTCGGTCACGTTCTACGGCCTTGCCGTGCTGCGTCAGTTCGAGATGATGGGCGTCTACCCGGTCAACGAAAGCGTGGCAATCGGGCGCTCGCGGGACAAGCTGCGCTCGATGCAACTGCTGGCGCGCGACGGGATCGGCCTTCCGGTCACAACGTTTGCACATGATCCCAAGCAGACCGAAGAGGTGGTCAAGGTCGCCGGTGGCGCGCCGCTGGTGATCAAGCTGCTGGAAGGGACGCAGGGCATCGGCGTCGTGCTGGCAGACACGGACCGGTCCGCCAAATCGGTGATCGAGGCATTTCGCGGCGTCAACATCAACATCCTCGTGCAGGAATTCATCAAGGAGGCGGGCGGCACAGACATCCGCGCCTTCGTCATCGGTGGCAAGGTCGTGGCGGCGATGAAGCGCACCGGGGCCGACGGCGATTTCCGCTCCAACCTGCACCGGGGCGGCAGCGCGGCGGTGATCAAGATCAGCCCCGAGGAACGATCCACCGCGATCCGCGCCGCCAAGAGCATGGGCCTCAATGTCTGCGGCGTCGACATGCTGCGCTCGAACCACGGCCCGGTGGTGATGGAGGTGAACTCTTCCCCCGGTCTCGAAGGCGTCGAAAAGGCCACCGGCAAGGACATCGCCAGCATGATCATCGAGCACATCGAGAAAAACGCGATCCCCGGCAAGACCCGCACCAAAGGGCGCGGCTGATGGCGAAACGCAAGGCCTTCGGGATCGGGGGCGAGACCATCGCCCCCGGCATCCGGCGCACCATCGACCTGCCGGTCAGCATGCTGTCGGATCATACGCCGATGACCATGTCGGCACATGTCATCCATGGCCGCCGCGACGGGCCTGTGGTCTTTGTCAGCGCCGGGGTTCACGGTGACGAGATCATCGGCATCGAGATCGTCCGGCGCCTGCTCGGGGTGCCGCAATTGGACACCCTGCGCGGCACGCTGATCGCCGTGCCCATCGTCAATGCCTTCGGGTTTCTCAACAATTCGCGCTACCTGCCCGACCGGCGCGACCTGAACCGCTCCTTTCCCGGCACGCAAGGCGGCTCTCTCGCGTCGCGGCTGGCGCGGCTGTTCATGACCGAGATCGTCGTGCGCAGCGATCTGGGGATCGACCTGCACTCTGCCGCGGTACACCGGACAAATCTGCCCCAGATCCGTATCTCGGCGGGCAATCGCGAGACCCTGCGCCTCGCCCGCGTCTTTGGCGCCCCGGTGATCCTGCCGTCGCAGTTGCGCGAGGGGTCTTTGCGCGGCGCGGCCAAGGATGCAGGCGTCGATGTGCTGCTTTTTGAGGCTGGCGAAGCGCTGCGGTTCGATGAAATGGCCGTGCGCGCCGGGGTGAGCGGCATTCTGCGGGTGCTCAAGGATCAGTCCATGCTGCCCGCCAAGGGCATCGCGCGCGCCAAGCGCAAACCGATGCTGTCGGAATCCAGCCGGTGGCTGCGTGCGCCGCAGGGTGGATTGCTGCGCTCCTACAAGTCCGAGGGTGACATGGTGTCGGAGGGCGAAACGCTGGCGGTCGTTGCCGACCCGTTCGGAGAGGTCGAGATCCCGGTTATCTCGGATCGCGCCGGCCTGATCGTGGGCCGCGCGGTCTTGCCCAACGTGAACGAGGGCGACGCCCTGTTCCATGTTGCACAAGTCTCGAACCCGGATGGGGCCGAGGAAACGCTCGAATATCTATCCTTGCAACTTGAGGCCGACCCGATCTTCGACGAGGATGAGATCATCTAGCGTTAACAGGCTGACGAAAGCGCCCCGCCCGGCACCGTCGCCGCAGCCTGCCTTTGCGCTGCGTTTACACATGTCGCCCGATCCTGATATCGGACCCCGTCGCGCGCCACAGCAAAGCCACCGACCCTCCACCATATGCGCAACATTGATGTGTAGTTGGGCGTTCTGTAGCCCGTCAGCCCTTGAAAAACGGAAAAATTGGAGAACCATAAAATGCAACAAGACCAAAGCTTTCTTACTGATGACAGCGGCGCTGTCACTGTCGATTGGGTCGTTCTGACCGCCGCGCTGGTCGGGCTTGGCCTGGCCGCCATCGCAGTGGTCAGCGCCGGGGTCGAAGACCTGTCCGGTGACACGCGGGGCCAGTTGGAAAACCAGTCCATTTCCACCAGCTTTGCCAGTGCCGGAGACAACAGCTGGTCATGGTCGGGCCGCACGTCTCAGACCTATTATGATATTGGCGCAGCCCTCGCCCCCGGCAACAACGGCGCGACCTATTACTGGGCGCAGCAAGAAGCGATCGCGGATATGCCGGAAGGCTACAACTTCGACTCGCCGCTGGTCGATCTCGACACCGGAAACGTCATCTATACCAGCAACGATGGCTCCACCTACGCCTCGGGCGGTGAAATCTGGGCAGCGGATGACTTCCCGGGCACCCCGGCCTATTGGGGCGCCTGATCCCTCTGCCCCGGTCGCATGGGAAAACCCCGGTCTGGCGCCGGGGTTTTTCGTTTCAGGCCTGTCCAAGCTTCTTCAGCCGCGCGTCCCGCAGCCGGGCGAAATCATCGCCCGCGTGATAGCTCGACCGTGTCAGCGGTGTCGCCGAGACCATCAGGAAGCCCTTGTTATAGGCTGCTTTTTCGTAGCTTGCAAATTCATCGGGCGTAACGAAGCGATCCACGGCGTGGTGCTTGGGCGTCGGTTGCAGGTATTGCCCGATGGTCAGGAAATCCACATCCGCCGCGCGCATGTCATCCATCACCTGGTGCACCGACGCCTTGTCCTCGCCCAGCCCCACCATGATGCCCGATTTGGTGAACATGGTCGGGTCCAGTTCCTTGACACGCTGCAACAGCCGCAGGCTGTGGAAATAGCGCGCGCCGGGGCGCACCGACGGGTAGAGATGCGGCACGGTTTCGAGGTTGTGGTTGAACACGTCCGGTTTCGCGGCGACCACAACCTCCAGCACCGACGGATCACATTTCAGGAAATCCGGCGTCAGGATCTCGATCGTGGTGCCGGGGCTGCGGTGGCGGATGGCGCGGATGGTCTGGGAAAAATGCTCTGCCCCGCCGTCTTCCACGTCGTCGCGGTCAACGCTGGTGATCACCACATGGTTCAGCCCCAGTTTCTGCACCGCATCGGCCACCCGGCCCGGTTCGAACGCGTCAAGCGCACCCGGCTTGCCAGTGGCGACGTTGCAGAAGGTGCAGCCGCGGGTGCAGATCTCGCCCATGATCATCATCGTGGCGTGGCCCTGCGACCAGCATTCGCCGGCATTGGGGCAGCCCGCCTCTTCGCAGACCGTCACCAGTTTGTGCTCTCGCATGATCTTGTGGGTTTTCTTGTAACCCTCGCCCACCGGGGCCTTGACGCGAATCCAGCTCGGTTTTTTCGGCTGCGCATTGTCGGGGCGATGCGCCTTTTCGGGGTGGCGCTGTTCGGGCATCTTCAGATCACGCATCGGGCTTTTCCTCCAGTTCAGTCACGATGTAACGCGTATGGCAAAAAAAGTAACCCCGCCTTGTGCAGGAGGCGGCCATGCGCGCGCCCGAACCCTTGCGCCGCGCGTCGATCCGGGGCTTGCTGTCGATCATGACCAGAGATCAGATCACCGCCCGCGCCGCCCATCCCGACACGCTCACCCGCTATATCGCGGAACTGGCCGACCTTGTGGGCTTCCCGACCGAACCCGGCGCCGAGGCCGCGAAATCCGCTTGCCTTGCGCATCTGGCCGCGCTGATGGCACCGCACGGGGTCGCCGCCCGCGTGATCGAGGGCGACCACCCGCCCGCGCTGCTGCTGTCGCGGGTGGAAGGCGACAGCCTTCCGACGCTGCTGTGTTACGGGCATGGCGATACCGTGCCGGGACTGGCCGGGCGCTGGGCCGAAGGCCTCGATCCGTGGACCCTGACAGAAAGCGACGGCAAGCTTTACGGGCGCGGTGTCGCCGACAACAAGGGGCAGGTCATGGTCTGCCTGACCGCGCTCCGGCTTGTGCTGGAAGAGCGGGGCGCGATTGGCTTCAACTTCCACATGCTGGTGGAAATGGGCGAGGAGGTCGGCTCGCCCGGCCTGAACGATATTTGTGCGGCCCTGAAGGACGACCTGAAGGCCGATCTGGTCCTCGCCTCTGACGGGCCGCGACTGTCGCAGGATCTGCCCACGGTGTTCCTTGGCGCGCGCGGCGCGGTCAACCTGACGCTCACGATCCGCCACCGAAAGGGCGGCCGGCATTCGGGCAATTTCGGCGGGCTGTTGCGCAATCCCGGCACCGAGATGGCGCACGCGCTGGCCTGCATCATCGGCCCACGCGGCGACTGCCTTGTCCCCGGCTGGACGCCCGACGGCATCCCCGACGATGTGCGCGCCGCCCTGGCAAACATCACCCCGGCAGGCGGCGAGATCGACCCCGGCTGGGGCGCGCCGGGGCTGTCGCCTGCCGAACGGGTGCACGCTTGGTCCGCGGTGGAGGTGTTGGCCTTCACCTGCGGCACGCCCGATCAGCCGGTGAACGCGATCCCGCCAGAGGCGCGGGCGCATATCCAGTTGCGCCACGTCGCGGGGGTGGACGGACCCGCGATCGTGCCGGGCCTGCGCGCGCATCTGGATGCACACGGCTTCGATTTCGTCGAAATCGCAGAGCCGGAGCCGCGCTTTCCCGCGTCGTCGACGCCGCTCAGCCACCCCTTCGCGCGGTTCGTCTGCGCCTCGATCGAGGACACGACCGGCCGGCCCCCCGGCCTCTTGCCCTCGCAAGGTGGGTCGCTGCCCAACCACGTCTTTACCGAAACACTCGGCCTGCCCGCCATCTGGGTGCCGCACAGCTACCCCGGCTGCAACCAGCACGCCCCGGATGAGCATCTGCCGCGTGCGATGATCCCCGGTGCCATCGCACTCATGGCCGGACTTTACCACGATATCGGGCAGGCCGGGCGCGCGGGGCTCGGGCTTGCCTGACGCCGGCCAGTTGTCGCTTCGCGCCAAAACGCCCCGCCCGCTTGTCGCAAACCCGCAACCGGGGCGCATCGGGGCGGGCTAGTCTGTGGCTGAGCAAAGCAGCGACAGGAGAGTTTCATGCAGAATCAGGCCCGTGTGGTGGTGATCGGCGGCGGTGTCGTCGGATGCTCGGTGCTCTACCATCTGGCGCGCGCGGGCTGGCGTGACGTGTTACTGTTGGAACGCTCGGACCTGACCAGCGGCTCCACCTGGCACGCGGCGGGGGGCTGTCACACGATCAACGGCGATCCCAATGTCGCCAAGCTGCAAAAATACACCATCGAGCTTTACAAGGAAATCGAGGAACTTTCCGAACAATCCACCGGGTTCCACATGACCGGGGGCGTCTTGCTCGCCTCTACCCCCGAACGGTTCGACTGGCTGAAATCGACCATGGCCAAGGGGCGCTACCAGGGGATCGAGGCCGAGGTGATCACGCCCGAGCAAGCACATGAGGCCATGCCGCTGCTTGACCCGTCGCACTTCGTCGGCGCGCTGAAAACGGTTGTGGACGGCCACCTCGATCCCTCCGGCGTGACCTATGCCTATGCCAAGTCGGCGCGCAAGCTGGGCGCCTCGGTCGAGACGCACACCATGGTCACCGGAATCCGGCGCGGGCGCGATGGCGGCTGGATCGTCGCAACCGACAAGGGCGATGTCGCCTGCGAACACGTGGTGAATGCCGGCGGTCTCTGGGCGCGGGAGGTGGGCCGGATGGTGGGGCTGGAACTGCCCGTGCTGGCGATGGAACACATGTATCTCATTACCGAGGACATGCCCGAGGTGGCCGAGATCAACGCGAGAACCGGCAAGGAAGTCGTCCACGCGATCGATTTCGACGGCGAGCTCTACTTGCGCCAGGAACGCGGCGGGATGCTGATGGGCACCTATGAAAAGGCCTGCGTGCCGTGGTCCGAACGCCAGACGCCGTGGGAGTTCGGGCACGAATTGTTGCAACCCGATATCGACCGCATCGCGCCCTCTCTGGAGGTCGGGTTCGAACATTTCCCCGCCTTCCAGAACGCCGGCATCAAGCAGATCATCAACGGCCCCTTCACCTTCGCCCCGGATGGCAACCCGCTTATCGGCCCGATCCGCGGCCTGCCCGGCATGTGGTCGGCCTGCGGCGTGATGGCGGGCTTTTCGCAGGGCGGCGGCGTCGGGCTGGCATTGGCCAACTGGATCACCGAGGGCGATCCCGGCTTCGACGTCTGGGCGATGGACGTGGCGCGCTACGGTGACTGGGCGACGCTCAGCTACACCAACCCGAAGGTGCAGGAAAACTACGCGCGCCGTTTTTCCATCCGCTTCCCGAACGAGGAACTGCCGGCCGCGCGCCCCTTGAAGACGACGCCGATCTACGACCGACTGCTTGGCCTCGGCGCGCAGATGGGCGACAGCTGGGGGCTGGAGGCGCCCTTGTGGTTCTCGCCCGACGACACGCGGGACAAGGTCAGCTGGCGCCGCTCCACTGATTTTCCCCATGTCGCGGAGGAGGTGCGCGCGTGCCGCGAAAACGTGGGGCTGATGGAAATCTCGGGCTTTTGCAAGTTTTTCGTGCGCGGGCCGGGGGCTGCGGGTTTCCTCGACACTGTGCTGGCCTGCAAGCTGCCCAAACCGGGCCGCATGACGCTGGCGCCAATGCTGAAGCACGATGGCAAACTGCAAGGCGACCTGACCGTCGCCTGCCTGTCCGAGATCGAGTATTTCCTCGCCGGCTCCGGCATGGCGGAGGTGTTCTACGCCCGCTGGCTGGAAGAGCACCTGCCGGATGACGGCTCGGTCACGCTGGACGTGGTGGGGCTGGATCTCGTCGGCCTGTCCATCGCCGGGCCGAAATCGCGCGCATTGCTCGGGCGGGTCACGGAGGAGGACGTGTCGAATGCCGCCTTCCGGTTCATGGATATCCGCCGGATGGACGTGGGCCTTGCGCCCTGCATGGTCGGCCGGATCAGTTTCACCGGCGATCTGGGCTACGAGATCTGGATGAAACCAGAATACCAACGCCACGTCTTCGAGCGGCTGATGGCGGAGGGCGCCGATCTGGGGTTGAAACCCTTTGGCCTCAGGGCGCTGAACGCGATGCGGCTGGACAAGAATTTCGGCGGCTGGGCGCGCGAATTCCGCCCCGTCTATGGCCCGCTGGAGGCCGGGCTCGACCGCTTCGTGGCCTATGACAAACCCGCCGACTTCATTGGCAAGCGGGCCGCACTGGAGGAACGCAAGACCGGCGGTAAACTGCGCTTGATGGCCTTCGTGGTGGCGGCGACCGACGCCGACGTGATCGGGGACGAACCGATCTGGCATGCCGACGAGATTGCCGGTTGGGTCACGTCCGGTGGCCATGCACATCATTCGCAGGCGTCGATGGCCATGGGCTACGTGGACAAGGCGCTTGCCGACAGCGACGGGCCGTGGGCCATCGAACTTCTGGGGCGGCGCCTCACCGCCCGCCCGCAGCGCGGACCGCTGTTCGATGCCAACATGGACCGGGTGCGGGGGTAACTCAATCCTCGCCCCGCTCGCTTTCGCGCTGATGGCGCAGCCAACGCTCCAGCGCCGGGTTCTCGTCGGCGGCGGTGCCAGCCGTGGTCTCGGCGGCATCCTCGGCCAGTCGTTCAGGACGCATACGCGGCAGGTGGCCACCGTTGGGCGTGCGGAAATAGTGCATCTCGCGGGCGCCGAAATAGAAACTGACGATCGCGCCCAGAAGCCACCAGAGCGGCTCCGGCACCTCGTTCAGCCCCACCATACGTGCGGCGAAGGCTTGCGGATCGACCATGGCGAAGACAAAGAGCCCCATGGTGCCAAGCGCCAGAAACGGACGTGGCGTGCGGTTCAGGCCGTTGATCACCCGGTCGAACAGGCCGGGGCGGGCATACTGGAACTCCTCGCCATGGGCGTCGAGCGCGGCGCGCTGTGCTGCTGCCGAAAGCTCCTGCGCGCGGGTCTCGTTGGCGTGAAAGACCTCCGCCACGTCCGACACCGCCCGGCCCGCTGCCGAAATCGTGCCTGCCCCGCCAAAAGCGCGTGAAATCAACCCCATGCCGCCACCCTCTCACGATGTTGTGCGTCCGTCAGATGATACTCGGGCGAGATGAATTCCTCCGCCCGCCGGATCCAGCCGCCCTTGCCGCCGTCACGGCGCGTGGCATAGCGGCGCGAGGCCGGGCGGCGATCCGCGATGCTGTAGTAGAAGTTGCGTCGCGCGATACCGTAGGCATCGACGAGGTGCGGCCCGGCATCGTCATAAGCGGTGGTCGCCGCAGCGACGGTCTGCGGGCCGATGACGCCATCGACCGCGATCTCGAACCCCATTTCGGTCAGCAACCGTTGCAGGATCCGCACCGCGCCCGTGCCCGCATTGACCTGCATGTCGAACACGGTGGGCTGCAATGCCGACGGCAGCCTGTCGATGCCGGGGGCGTGGTAGTAGTGGTCGATGAAGATCTGCACCGCCCGCTCGCGTGGCAGCGCCCGCACATCGGCCGTGTCCACATCGCCGTCGCCGTCGAGGTCCAGCCCCAGCCGGCGCATCGTGTGGATGGTGACCCCGTAATTCGTCGCCCCGCCGGGATCGTTGGGGTCATTCACGTAGCAGCCCTCGCGGTCGACGATGTCATTTGCAATCTGGTGAACCGACAGCATGGTTCAGCCCTCCCATGCTCCGGTTAACGATAAGCCTGAGAGAACCAGAAAACGCTTAAGATTCCCCTAAAGAGAGAGCAGCGCACGCCGTGAAATCGGCACGGTCACTCCTCGTCCACGACCTCGAACAGGCTCGGCACCGCGGGGCACGGCACCAGACCGTTGCCGACCACGTCCGATAGCCGCGTCTGGTGCAGGAAAACGTAGACATGCGCGCTCAACCCTTCCCACAAGCGGTTGGTCATACTTTGCGCGCGGCTGCCCGAGATGCCACCCGAGGCGCCGGCGCCAGTGTGCAGGGCGCTGACGGTTTCATCGACCGCCGCCAGCACATCGACCACGCGAATTTCAGACGCCGACCGCGCCAGGCGGTATCCGCCCCCCGGCCCGCGCACCGAGTCGACCAGACCGGCACGGCGCAGCTTGACGAATAGCTGTTCCAGATAGGCCAGCGACACACTCTGGCGCTTCGAAATCGCCGCCAGCGAGGTCAGTTCTTCATCGCCCTGCAATGCCAGATCGGCAAGCGCGACCATCGCATAACGGCCCTTGGTGCTCAGTTTCACTGGATTTTCTCCCCCCGTGCGGCACCTTCCCCCCTAGCGAACATTGACCTTTCAAACAAGGACGCTTAACTGCGATCAACCTGACCCGCGTTGACGCATCAGGACCAGAACACCAGTCTACGAAGCGCCACGCAGCACCGTCAACCAGACCCTGCCGCGCCCCGGCGCCCCGCAGAGCCATTAATGACGAAGGAGTTGCGATGCCCGAGGTGATTTTCCCTGGACCGGAGGGCCGTCTGGAAGGCCGCTACCACCCCCAGAAGGCAAAGGACGCCCCGATCGCGATCATCCTGCACCCGCATCCGCAATTCGGCGGCACGATGAACAACCGGGTGGTCTACAACCTGCACTACGCGTTCCACACCATGGGTTTCACGGTCCTGCGCTTCAACTTTCGCGGCGTCGGCCGTAGCCAGGGAGAGTACGATCAGGGGATCGGAGAACTCAGCGATGCCGCCGCGGCACTCGATTACCTGCAGGCACATAACCAGAACGCGAAACATTGCTGGGTGGCGGGGTTCAGCTTCGGCGCGTGGATCGGCATGCAGCTTTTGATGCGGCGGCCAGAGATCACCGGCTTTATCTCAGTCTCGCCGCCCGCGAACATGTATGATTTCAGCTTCCTCGCACCCTGCCCGTCCTCGGGCCTGATCATCAACGGCAGTGCCGACCGTGTCGCCAAACCGCACGATACGCGCATCCTTGTCGACAAGTTGCACGAGCAGCATGGCATCACCGTCACCCATGAGGAAATGGAAGGTGCCGGCCATTTCTTCGAGGATCCATACATGGACCCGATGATCGAGACGGTGCAGGGCTACGTGAGACGCCGCCTGACGGAGGCGACACGCTGATGGCCGGCGGCGGCGATTTCATCACCGAGCTTGCCGACAGCCTGGCACAGGATGCTCTTGCCGCCTCGGAAGAACTGGACGACGACCACCTGATCGAGCAGCTCTCAACCACCATTGGAGCCGCCTCGATGACCCTGCAAGAGGCGTTCATGACCTCCGTGCGCATCCGCCGCGCCGAAAAACGCGGCCGGGGCTGGCTGGAGGCGCGCATCGCCAAGGCGCGCGAGCCGTCGTCGCAGTAAAAGCGCCGCCGGTGAGAGAATTTTCGTCGAAAATTCTCTGACCCGAGCGCCTGAATTCGTATCGTATACATTTGCATACCATGCTTCCGCCGCGGGCCGTTTTCCGCTAGGCTGCGCGCAACGATTCCCCCGTGGCAGAGGTTCCCGATGACCAAGATCAAGGTAGACAACCCCATCGTCGAGATGGATGGCGACGAGATGACCCGCATCATCTGGGCCTTCATCAAGGAAAAGCTGATCCTGCCCTATCTCGATATCGACCTGCTTTACTACGACCTCGGAATCGAGAGCCGTGACGCCACCGACGACCGGATCACCATCGAGGCCGCCAACAAGACGCTGGAGGTCGGCTGCGCCGTGAAATGCGCGACGATCACGCCGGATGAACAACGTCTGGAAGAATTCGGCCTGAAGCGCATGTATCGCAGCCCCAACGGCACGATCCGTAATATCCTAGGCGGCGTCGTCTTCCGCAAACCGATCATCTGCCGCAACGTGCCGCGGCTTGTGCCCGGATGGACCCGGCCCATCGTGGTCGGTCGCCACGCCTTCGGCGACCAGTACCGCGCCACCGATTTCCGCTTTCCGGGGCCCGGCAAGATCACCATCAAGTTCGAGGGCGAAGACGGCGAGGTGATCGAGCGCGAGGTCTTTGACGCGCCTTCCGCCGGGGTCACGATGGCGATGTACAACCTCGACGACTCGATCCGCGATTTCGCCCGCGCATCGCTCAACTACGGGCTCGATCTCGGATGGCCGGTCTATCTTTCGACCAAGAACACCGTCCTCAAGGCGTATGACGGCCGCTTCAAGGATATCTTCCAGGAGGTGTTCGAGGCGGAATTCGAGGATCGGTTCAAGGCGGCCGGCATCGAGTACCAGCACCGCCTGATCGACGACATGGTGGCCTGCGCGCTCAAGTGGAACGGCGGTTTCGTCTGGGCTTGCAAGAATTACGATGGCGACGTGCAGTCCGACACCGTGGCGCAGGGATTCGGGTCGCTCGGCATGATGACCTCGCAACTCCTGTCCCCCGACGGCAAGGTCATGGAGGCCGAGGCCGCGCACGGCACCGTCACCCGCCATTACCGCCAGCATCAGGCCGGGCAGCAGACCTCGACCAACTCCATCGCCTCGATTTACGCCTGGACCGGGGCGCTCAAGCACCGCGCCAGGCTCGATGACAACGCGGCCCTGCTCAATTTCGCGGAGACGCTGGAAAAGGTCATCGTTGACACGGTAGAATCGGGTCACATGACAAAGGATCTGGCGCTCCTCGTCGGCCCCGATCAGGGCTGGCATACGACGATCGGCTTCCTTGAAAAGATCGACTCGAACCTTGAAAAGGCGCTCGGCGGCTGATCGCGCGACGGGCATCTCTGCTGAAGACGCCCCCGCCCCCGGCGGCGCCGGGGGGCGGATGAGGCACGCGTCTATTCGTATTCCTCGACCAGCACCAGGTCACGTTCCGAGGCGCCCCGCGCGTGGCTCAGCGCCTCTTGGTAGCGCGCCGATTCGTAACAGGCATTCGCCGCCTCGAGCGAGGGGAAACGGGCCACCACGTTGCGCGGGTGATCGCGGCCCTCCTTCTGGATATGCTTGCCGCCGCGGGCGAGGAACACGCCGCCATGCTCGGCAATTGCCTCCGTCGCGATCGCGGCGTATTTCGAATAAGCCGCCTCGTCGGTGACCGTCACATGCGCAATCCAGAATGCGGCTGCCATCTTTCAAACTCCCTTCAACACGTCTTCTGCCGCGGCGATGGCCCGTTCGGCCCCGCCGATATCCTTGCCGCCGCCCTGCGCCATGTCCGGCCGGCCGCCGCCGCCCTTGCCGCCCAGTTCCACGACCGCCGCTTTCAGCAGGTCCACCGCAGAAAGTCGGCCTGTCAGGTCGTCGCTGACCCCCGCCGCCACGGCCACCTTGCCGCCGGCCTCGGCCATCAGCAACACCGCCGCGCCTTCGCCCATGCGCGCCTTGTGCTCGTCGATGAGGCCGGGCAGGTCCTTGCCGGTCACGCCGTCCAGAACCTGCGCGCAAAAGGCAATGCCGCTTACGTTGCGATCCGCGGGCGTGGCCGCGCCGCCGCCGGACATCGCCAGTTGCTTGCGCAGTTGTGCCACCTCGTTTTCCAGCGACCGGCGTTCGGCCAACAGCGCCTGCACCCGGTCAGCGGCCTCTGCGGGTTGGGTCTTCAGCACCCCTGCCACCTGTGCAAGCCGGTGATCCTGCCCCGAGAGATACTCGAACGCCGCAGCGCCGGTCAGCGCCTCGATCCGCCGCACCCCGGCGCTGGACGCGCTGTCGCCAAGCACCACGAACACGCCGATATCACCTGTCCGGTGCACATGGGTGCCGCCGCACAGTTCCAGCGAATAGGTCCGGCCACCCGTTCCCTTGCCCGACCCTGCGAGCGTCCCCATCGAGACGACGCGCACCTCGTCGCCGTATTTCTCGCCAAAGAGCGCCTGCGCCCCAAGCTCTCGTGCCGCGTCGGGCGTCATGACGCGGGTCTCAACGGCTGCGTTCTGTCGGATATAGGCGTTCACCTCCGCTTCGACCTGGCGGATTTCGTCAAGGCTCAGCCCCTTGGAATGGCTGAAATCGAAGCGCAGCCGATCCGGCGCGTTCAGGCTGCCCCTTTGCGCCACATGGTCACCGAGCGCGCGGCGCAGCGCCTCGTTCAGAAGATGGGTCGCCGAATGGTTGGCGCGGATCTTCGCGCGCCGCGTGTGATCGAGTTCCAGTTCGACCGGGTCCGATTTCAGTACCGTACCGCTTTCGACCGTCACCTTGTGGGCATAGACGCGGCCATCGGCGAATTTGCGGGTGTCCTCGACAAGCGCCACCTCGTCGCGGTCCGCGATGCGCCGGATCACCCCGGTATCGCCGACCTGGCCACCGGCCTCGCCGTAAAACGGCGTCTGGTTGGTCACGATCCAGCCTTGCTGACCGGTGCCGAGCGTTTCCACCTCGGCCCCGTCACGGATCAGCGCCAGCACCTGCGCCTCCGCCTTTTCAGTGTCGTAGCCGAGGAAATCGGTTGCGCCAAAGCTGTCGGCGATATCGAACCAGACCGCGTGATCCGCCGCCTCGCCCGAGCCCGACCACGCGGCGCGCGCCTTGGCCTTTTGTTCCGCCATCGCCGCGTCAAAGCCATCGGTGTCGACAGTGCGCCCCTTTTCGCGCAGCGCATCCTGCGTCAGATCGAGCGGGAACCCGAATGTGTCGTAAAGCTTGAATGCGGTGCGGCCCGGCAGGTCGGCCTTTTCGGGCAGCGCCGCCAGTTCCTCGTCGAGCAGCTTCAGGCCGCGATCCAGCGTCTGACGAAAACGTGTTTCCTCGAGCCGCAGGGTTTCCTCGATCAACGCCTGCGCGCGGCCAAGCTCCGGGTAATGCTGCCCCATCTGGCTGACCAGTGCGGGAACCAGCCGGTGCATCAGCGGATCGCGCGAGCCCAGAAGCGCGCCGTGCCGCATCGCCCGGCGCATGATCCGGCGCAACACGTAGCCGCGCCCCTCGTTCGAGGGCATCACGCCATCGGCAATCAGGAACGCGGTGGAGCGCAGGTGATCCGCGATCACCCGGTGATGCACATTGCGGTCACCATAGGGATCGACCCCGGTGGCATGGGCCGACGCCTCGATCAGCGTCTTGAACAGGTCGGTGTCGTAATTGTCATGACTGCCCTGCAACAGCGCGCCAATCCGTTCCAGCCCCATGCCGGTGTCGATCGACTGCATGTCAAGCGCCCGCATCGAGCCGTCCTCGAACTGCTCGTTCTGCATGAAGACGATGTTCCAGATCTCGATGAAGCGGTCGCCGTCCTCCTCCGGGCTGCCCGGCGGGCCACCCCAGATGTGATCGCCATGATCATAGAAAATCTCGGTGCACGGGCCGCAAGGCCCAGTCGGGCCCATCTGCCAGAAATTGTCGGAGGTCGCGATGCGGATGATCCGGTCCTCGGGCACACCGACCTTTTTCCAGATCTCGAACGCCTCGTCGTCGGTGTGGTAGATCGTGGTGTAGAGCTTGTCTTTCGGAATTCCGAATTCGGCTGTGATCAGTTCCCACGCGAACGGTATCGCCTCGGATTTGAAATAGTCGCCGAAGCTGAAATTTCCCAGCATTTCAAAGAAGGTATGATGGCGCGCCGTGTAACCGACATTGTCGAGGTCATTGTGTTTGCCGCCCGCGCGCACGCATTTCTGCGCCGTGGTCGCGCGATTATAGTCGCGGTGCTCGATCCCGGTGAACAGGTTCTTGAACTGCACCATTCCCGAGTTCGTGAACATCAAGGTCGGATCGTTGCGCGGCACAAGCGGGGAGCTTGGCACGATCTCGTGTCCGTTGCGCTTGAAATAGTCGAGAAAGGTGGAGCGGATATCGTTCAGGCTGGCCATCTTGGCGGGCCCCTTTCCGTCAGGCGGTTGGCAAGTTCAACGCGGTGTAAACCCGGTCCGGCGCGCTGTCCACAGGGCAAAACAGAGGCGGCGGCCCTTTCGGTGCCGCCCCCGATCGTTCCGTCATGCGGTGGCGTTCAGTCCTCGACCATTCCGTCGTCGTCATGGCTCATCCCGAAGTCGAGCCCGTGCGCAGCACGGATCTTGTCTTCGATCTCCACCGCGATACGATCATTTTCCTTGAGAAACTTCTTGGCGTTCTCTCGTCCCTGACCGATGCGTTCATCACCGTAGGAGAACCAGCTGCCCGATTTTTCCACGATTCCGGCCTTGACCCCCAAATCCAGCAATTCGCCGGTCTTGGAAATCCCATCGCCATACATGATATCGAACTCGACCTGTTTGAACGGCGGTGCAACCTTGTTCTTCACGACCTTGACGCGCGTTGCGTTGCCAACAACCTCATCGCGATCCTTGACCGATCCAATCCGGCGGATGTCAAGGCGCACCGAACTGTAGAACTTCAGCGCATTGCCCCCGGTCGTCGTTTCCGGGGAGCCGAACATGACGCCGATCTTCATCCGGATCTGGTTGATGAAAATGACCATGCAGTTGGACCGGGAGATGGATCCGGTCAGCTTGCGCATCGCCTGACTCATCAGCCGGGCCTGAACACCGACCGAGCTGTCGCCCATGTCACCCTCAAGCTCCGACTTGGGGGTCAGGGCGGCGACCGAATCGACCACAACCATGCTGACCGCGCCCGACCGCACCAAGGTATCGGTGATTTCCAGCGCCTGTTCGCCGGTATCGGGCTGGCTGATCAGCAGTTCGTCAAGATCGACGCCGAGCCGTTTCGCATATTGCGGATCAAGCGCGTGCTCGGCGTCCACGAAAGCACAGACGCCGCCCTTCTTTTGCTCTTCCGCAACGCAATGCAGCGTCAGCGTTGTCTTTCCGGAGCTTTCAGGGCCGTAGATTTCGATGATCCGGCCCTTGGGGAGCCCGCCGATACCAAGCGCAATATCAAGCCCAAGCGACCCGGTCGACGTCGACTCTATGTCCTTTATGTAACTGTCGCCACCGAGCTTCATGATGGAGCCCTTGCCGAACTGGCGTTCGATCTGAGCAAGGGCGCTATCGAGCGCCTTTTGCTTGTTTTCGGATTTACGGTTGGTCATGTCGAGAAGGTTTGCCACTGCCATGTTTCAGGCTCCTTATTCCATACCGCGAGCGTCGCGGCAATGATGCTCATGTTCGTGCCTTGTTCTCAACCCATCTCTGAGATCAAAACAAGAACAATTCAACTGAAATCTTGTGGAAGTCAGTTTTTTACGAAAAGGGTTAAAGAAGCGTTCACTCAAGGAGTATCGGCTGCATGCTGGTTTTCTGGAAGCAAAGACTTGTCCTGCTCGCGGTTCCCAAGACCGGGACGACTGCGCTCGAAGGCGCGCTACTGCCCCACGCAAGCGCCGCGATTCTCGATCCGCCGGGCCAGAAACACCTGTCCGCCATGGGCTATCGCAATCGTCTGGCGAAGTTTTTCGAACAGCGCGGACGGAACCCGATGGAGCTTGTCGCTGTGATGCGGGAACCCGTCGAGTGGCTGGGAAGCTGGTATCGCTACCGGTCGCGTCTGCAAATCGCCGGCAAGGCCACGAGCACGCAGGGTGTCAGCTTTGACACGTTCGTCGATGCATGGCTCAGGGCGGATCAGCCCGATTTTGCGCAAATCGGATCGCAGGCGAAGTTCCTTACCGATGACCGGGGCAAGGTCGCTGTTGACAGGATTTACCGCCACGACCGGATAGCTGACCTTGTCGCGTTCCTTGAAGACCGACTAAATACACCCCTCGACGTGCCGCGCGCGAACGTGTCGCCAGCTGGTGAAACAGCGCTGTCAACCGCGATGCGGGACCGGCTGCACGAGGAAGCCGCCGCTGAATTCACCTTGTGGAACAGCCTGTCCGGGTGACCTTCAATGCAGTTGCCGCTGAACCGTCGCAGTCAGGTCGGACAGGGTGAACGGCTTGGCCAGGAAGACTGATTCGGGAACATCCTCGCCCAAAGCCTCGAACGCATCCTCGGCATAGCCGGAGACAAACACGACCTTGACGTCGGGGCGATCCCGCAAGGCTTCTCGCACCCAAGTCGGGCCGTCTTTGCCTGGCATGACCACATCGGTCACGAACACATCCACGTCCAGATCGCCGTCCTGCAACAAATCGAGCGCTGTCTCGGCGTTTTCCGCCTCCAGAACGGTAAAGCCCCGCATCTGAAGCGCGCGCGACGCGAACGCCCGAACAGACGCCTCGTCCTCCACCAGCAGAACAACCGCTTCGCGCGAGATGTCCGAAAGGCGCTCGGTACGCGCGGTGTCCGGTGCGACCACATCGCTGACGGATCGGTGATGCACCGGGAAATAGAGCGTGAACACCGTTCCCTCCCCGACGTTGCTGTCGGCGAAAACGTAGCCACCCGATTGTTTGACGATCCCATAGACCATGGAAAGGCCAAGCCCGGTGCCCTCACCAGCCCGCTTGGTGGTGAAAAAGGGCTCGAAAATACGCGACAGGTGGTCCGGCGCGATACCGCACCCCTCATCGCTGACCCGAATCGTAACGTATTGGCCCTTGGGCACCTCGGCGCGATCACGGCAAAGAGGCTCTGGCAGAGTAACGACCCGCGTCTCGACCCGCACGATACCGCCGCTGTCTGCCATCGCATCGCGCGCGTTCACCACAAGGTTCATGATAACCTGATCCAGCTGTCGTCGATCGACGCGGATCGGCATGAGGCCCGGATCATGGTCGAACTCCAACCCGATGCGTTCCCCCACCAGTCGGTTCAGCAGATGCGCAAGGTCCGAAATCGAGTCGCGCAGATCCAGAACCTCCGGTCGCATCGTCTGTTTGCGCGAAAAGGCCAGAAGCTGACCGACAAGACTCGCCGCGCGGTTCGCGTTCTGGTTGATCTGCATAAGGTCGGCATAATCGGCTTCACCTTCGTCATGGCGCAGCAAGAGCAGATCGCAATGGCCGGTGATCGCAGTCAGAAGATTGTTGAAATCATGCGCGACTCCACCCGCAAGTTCCCCGATTGCCTGCATTTTCTGGCTCTGAACGAATTGCTGCTCCATGGCTTTGAGCGCCGTCGCATCATGCAGGACACCAAGCAGCGTCGCCTCGCCCTCGCCTGAAATCCGGCCGAGCGTGATTTGTACGAAACACTCGTCATCCCGCAGCCGGGCGCGCACCATTTCAGGACGCGAGGGGATCCGTTCGTGCAACATGTCGGTCAACCAGTCATTGATCGGACGCCCCAGCCCCTCGACCACCCCGGCAAGGTCCAGATCTTTGCCCCCGCACAGGTTAAGGAGCGTCTGGGCGCGGGGATTAGCGGCAAGAATCCTTCCGTCACCGGCGATATGAACAAGCGCCACCGGCAGCGCGCCAAAGGCACGGGCGGCGACGCTGTCCTCTATCGGCAGCAACTCAACCGGCAACGCATAGATTTCCCGTCGTCCGTCGCCCGCCTGCAACTCGATCACCAGAACCTCGATCCAGCCTTCGGCCCCGCGCAGGCGCCGGCGCTGCCCCGATTGCAGTGGTAGCGTCTCGAACACGTCGGACAAAGCCCGCTTGCGATCGCCGAGCGCCTCACGCATCGCGTCATTCATCGACAGGATCGTGTCTGTGCGACTGACAACCATCATCGGCAGACTGGAGGCCGCTTGTGGACGCGGTGGCGCATCGGATTGATCCTCGATCCTCCAGACCGTGCCATTGCCGATCCGGTAGGATGTCACTCGCACGCAACCGCGACGCGTCACAATTGTTTCGCTGGAGGCACGCCCCTGCGACAGCGCACTTTCCTGACGGAACACAACCGCAGTGGCGTTCGGCAGCAGACCGGCGAGGGCGCGCGACACCGGCTGTCCGGTGCGGGGGCCGAAGCGATCCCGCGCGGCATGGTTCTGGAAAAGGATCGCCCCCTGGTCGTCCGTGCAGAAAACGAGCGCCGGATCTGCCCGAACTGCCAGCGCCGCGGCACGGATGTCCCTTTGATTGGCGCGCCGGGTCCGCAGACGGCGCAGCGACAGCAACAACGCCGTCACCGTGATGGAGGCGGCCACCACCACACCGGCAGCGCGCCAAAGCAGATCTCCAGCGAGAAACGCGACCGGAAGGCACGCAAACGCGAGTAGCAGCAGAAGCCCCGTCACCGCGCCGCCCCGTGCAAACCCGCCCTTACCTGCAACGACCGACTGTTCCGACACCCGCACCCTCCGCCTCGATTTGTGCGGAGAGGATCACCTTCATTTGTTAATAGCAGATTAAGGGCCGGTCGCAATTTGCCCGGAATGCTGCATTTCGGTCAAGAAAAACCCGTCCGAGGCATCCAGCGGCGTGTAGCGTCGCGTTTGCAGCAGGGTCCAGCCCCGCGCAAGCAGCGTGTCTTCGATCACCGCCTCGTTCTCTGCACGCAGAAGCGAGCAGGTCATGTAGACGAACCGCCCGCCGGGCGCGACCAACCGCGCCGCGTCGGTCACGATCTGGCGCTGCAACTGCCCGAGTTCCGCAAGGCGATCCGGGGTCAGACGCCATTTCGCCTCCGGGTCGCGCCGCCACGTCCCGGAGCCGGAACAGGGCACGTCGCAAAGCACCGCGTCGAAGGGCGCGTGGCGCGGCAGATCGTCCGTGGCGAGAAGGGTGCAGGATATCCCCGCCCGCGCCGCGCGCGCCGGCAGATCGGTCATCCGCACCGGCACGGCGTCATGCGCGAAAAGCGAGGCTGCGCTGCGATCCGCAATCGCCAGCGTCTTGCCGCCGCCCCCGGCACAGAAATCAAGGATCCGCCCCGACGGCGGCCAGCCTACCGCGGCGCAGGCGATCTGCACGGAAAGATCCTGAATCTCGACCAGCCCCGTCAGGTAGGCCGTGCTCTGGCGCAGACGACGCGCGTTTTCCACAACCGCGAGCGCCCCGGCGAGGTCCGTTTTAGTTGTTTTAATTCCATCTTTTACGAGGCTTTCCTCAACCAGTTCGACATTTGCCTTGCGCTCATTCACCCGCAGGTAAAGCGGTGCCCGATGCTGCATGGCCTCGACGATCGGGTCGGCATCCACGTCGAGGTCCGCCCGCAGGGTCGGCCGCAGCCAGCCGGGCACGTCGCGCCACGGGTCATGCGCCACCGCAGGCGGGGTCTGCTCGGTCGCGCTCAGCGGAGCGGGGGCGTAGCCCTCGCCAGTAAACAGCGCCTCGGGTGGCTGACCCTGAAGACGCAAATGCCCCAGCATCAGGCCACGGCCCGTCTCGCCACCGAATGCCGCGCAATTGCCCTTGCGCCGCACCGCGTCGAACACAAGGTCGCGCACCGCCGCGCGATCCTTCGATCCGGCATAGCGGGCGCCGCGCGCCCACCCGGTCAGGGCCCGGTCGATCGATTCCCCGGACAACCACGCATCCAGCACGCCGATCGCGGCGGCCACACGCGCGCCGGGAGTCATGGAGAAACCTCAAGAAGTCTCTGCAAGGCATTCATCCATAACGATAATTCGGGCTCTCTCGGGTGATCTGCACATCGTGCACATGGCTTTCCTGCAAGCCTGCGCCGGTGATCCGCACGAAGCGACAACCGCCGCGCATGTCATCCACCGTGGCGGCACCGGTGTACCCCATGGCGGCGCGCAGGCCGCCCACCAGTTGATGCATCACCGCCGTCGCAGATCCCTTGTAGGGCACCTGCCCCTCGATACCCTCCGGAACCAGCTTGTCGCTGGCCGCATCCTTCTGGAAATAGCGGTCGGCGGAGCCGCGCGCCATGGCGCCAAGGCTGCCCATGCCGCGATAGGATTTGAACGAGCGGCCCTGGTAGAGAATCACCTCGCCGGGGGCTTCATCGGTTCCCGCCATCATGCTGCCGACCATGGCGCAATGCGCGCCTGCCGCGATGGCCTTGGCGAAATCGCCGGAAAACTTGATGCCGCCATCGGCAATGATCGGGGTGCCGGTTTCAGCGGCCGCCGCCGCGCAATCCATGATCGCGGTCAGCTGCGGCACGCCCACACCCGCCACCATCCTCGTGGTGCAGATGGATCCCGGCCCGATCCCCACCTTGACCGCGTCCGCACCCGCATCGACGAGCGCGCGAACCGCCTCTGCGGTGGCGACATTGCCGGCTATGATCTGCAAATCGGGGGACAGGGACTTGGCCCGTCTGACCGCGTCGATGACCCCCGTGGAGTGCCCGTGCGCGGTATCCACGACGACGATATCCGCGCCGGCGTCCAGCAGCGCCTCGGTCCGCGTGAACCCGGCATCGCCGACCGATGTCGCCGCCGCCACCCGCAGCCGCCCGAGGTCGTCCTTGCAGGCGGTCGGGTTCAGCACCGCCTGTTCGGTATCCTTCAGCGTCAGAAGCCCGGTCAGCTTGCCGTTTCCGTCATGGACCAGCAGTTTCTCGATCCGGCGCGCTTTCATCAGCGACTTGGCCTCTTCCAGGTCGGCGGGTTCGGCCAGCATGGCGAGGTTGTCCGAGGTCATCATCACATGCACCGGCGTGTCATCCGACGAGGCGAACCGCATGTCGCGGTTGGTCAGGATCCCGACCACCCTGCCCTCGCCATCGACGACCGGGAACCCGGTGAAGTTGTAGCGCTCCACCAAGGCCCGGGCATCGGCCAGAGTCTGGTCCACCCGCAGCGTGACCGGGCTGTAGACGATACCGCTTTCAAACCGCTTGACGCGGCGCACCTCGCGGGCCTGTTCGTCGACGGACAGGTTCTTGTGGATCACGCCGATGCCACCTGCCTGCGCCATCGCGATCGCCATCCGGCTTTCCGTCACCGTATCCATGGCCGAGGACAGGAGCGGAATGTTCATGCGAATGGACTTCGTGGCCAGGGTGCGCGTGTCGGCCTCGCTCGGCAGAACCGAGGATGCGCCGGGCACCAGAAGGACATCGTCAAAGGTGAGCGCCTCGCGAATCTCCATGTGGGCCTCCTAGGGCAGGGAGTGACGGTTGGCGTGTCGCTATCTCATGGGCGGGGCGGAAGGGAAAGCCCAAAATACTCAGCGTCACCCGATCTGTCCGCGTGCCGCGCATCTTTCGCCGTGCATCTTCGGGCTGGAAAAACGCGCCAATGGCGATCCGGCCTGCAATCAGCCGCGAAAGCCGGTCGCCACCACGAACTTCTCCGAAGAATCCGACCGGCTCGCCTCCGGCTTCACATTGGCGACGGACTTGAACCTCTTCTTCAGGGTCTGCTGCAACGCGCCCTCCGCGCCGCCCGCCAGCACCTTGGCGATGAAGGTTCCGCCCTCCTCCAGAACGTCGAAGGCAAAGGCGGCCGCCGCTTCGCACAGCGCGATGATCCGCAAATGGTCGGTCTGCTTGTGACCGGAGGCGGAGGCCGCCATGTCGCTCATCACCACATCGGCCTTGCCGCCGAGCCAGCCCTTCACTTTCTCATCCGCCGCGTCTTCCATGAAATCGAGCTGATGGATCTCGGCGCCCGCGATCGGCTCCACCTCCTGCAAATCGACGCCCAGAATGGTGCCAATCGCCTTGCCCGGTCTCTCGCCAAGCGCGTTCACCCGTTTCACCGCAACCTGACACCAGCCACCGGGCGCACAGCCGAGATCGACCACCCGCGCACCGGGCACCAGGAACCGGTACTTTTCATCAAGCTCCAGGATCTTGAACGCCGCCCGCCCACGATATCCCTCTCGCCTGGCGCGCTGCACGTAAGGGTCGTTCAACTGCCGTTCCAGCCATCGCGTCGAGGACAGCTTGCGCCCCCGCGCCGTCTTGACCTTCACCCTCAGTTCGCGCTGCCCGCGCCCGCTAGTCTGTTTTGCCATCACCCGCAGCCTTCCTGCTTGCATCCCTGCTTACCGCCCGCACCGCGACGGCGAAAGCCCCCGCCTGTTTCATCTTGGCAAAAATACCTCGAGGAGGGGTGCGGGGCGCCGCCGCAGGCGCCGGGCACAGCGCCCCCTCCGGCATGTCCGCCCCCTCTGGCATGTCCGCCCTGTCCGACGGTCCCTCCCCGCCGACACCCGCCGATGAGCGCAAGCGAAGAGGCCTGCGGTCGTGCAGGTCCCGGACCAGGCGTCAAAACGGGCCGTCCTCCAGGACCCCGTCGGACGACATCTGCGCGTAAAGCAGCCCCTCGCGCAGGCCCCTGTCTGCCACGCTCAGCCGGTCGGTGGGCCAGGCACGCAGCAGCGCTTGCAGGATCGCGGCGCCCGACATGATCAGAGATTGCCGGTCGCGGCCGATGCGCGGGTCGCGCCGGCGGCCGTTTGGACCCAGCACAAGGTAATCGCGCACCACAGCGTCGATCTGGTCCGAGGTCATCCTGAGCCCGTCCACCTTGTTTCGATCATAGCGGCGCAGCCCCAGATGCGAGGCCGCGACGGTGGTCACCGTGCCGCTGGTGCCGATGATCTGAAACCCCTCCCGCGCCTGGTCGGCGGCATCGACGTAAGGAGAGAATTCCGCAAGCTGCTCCTCGAAATACCAGCTCATCAGGGCAAATCTCGCGCCATCATCGGTCACGTCGCGGTAAATGTCTTTCAGCGTCGCCACCCCCAGCGGGATGGAAATCCAGTCCACCACCTTGGCCTTCGGGAACACCGTATCGGCCGTATCGAAGCCCTGATGCAGCCGCATGATCGCGCGCGGGCGATCCAGACGGGGCACACGGCTGAGGTCGATCCAGACAAGCTCGGTCGAACCACCGCCGATATCCACCACCAGAAGCTGATCGGTCCGGGTCGAGACCAGCGGCGCGCAGGCCACGACGGCAAGGCGGGCCTCTTCCTCCGGCTTTATGATTTCCAGCTCCAACCCGGTTTCACGCTCGACGACCGAGATGAATTCCGGCGCATTGGTGGCGCGGCGGCAGGCCTCGGTCGCCACCAGCCGCATGCGTTTGACGTCATGGCGTTGCAGCTTGCTCTTGCAGATCTTGAGCGCCGAAACCGTGCGCGCCATCGACTGACGCGACAGCCGCCCGAAGGCTTCCAGCCCGTAGCCAAGTTGCACGGACTTCGAAAAACTGTCCACCACGTGCAACTGGTTGCCCTTGGGTTGTGCGATCAGCATGCGGCACGAATTGGTTCCAAGGTCCAGCGCAGCGTAAAGATCGGCCGGGTCGGGGCGCGCATCGCCGCGCGGGGCGGGCGGCGCAGGGTCGGGCACGGCAGAAACGACCGGACCGCGCAGCATGGGCGGCGTGGGCGGCGTGGTCCGCGCATCCGCTGCGATCTGTCCCTGTCTTTTCTTGCCCCGGCGGGGGCGGCGGCGGCCCATGGTCCTCTCCGATCTAACCGATATGCCTGAAAGCTAACCGCTCGGTCGGGGCGATACAATGGCCCAGCCGACCGCGCACGCGCCTCAACATCTTCGTGAGAATTTCTGACCCGCGCCGCACTGGCCTTTCCCGGCGCGGCCTTGCTATCGTCCCCGCAGGTCGCAGGGACGCGCCGCGACGTCGAAATTGAGACGGGCGCACGCGGCAGGCGGGGCTAGAGTGCCCGGCAACTCGAACGTAATGCCGCCGGATCGGAACCGGCAAGGGAGAATGCAAGATGCCAGCCGTCACCATCGTCTATTGGCGCGACATGCCCGCGCAGGTCATCGTGGGCAAGGGGCGCAAGGGGGCCAAGGCACCGCTGCCGGAACGCTTCGAACAGGCCATCGACCGCGCCGCGATGAAGGTCGGGGCGCGCGATGGCGACGCCTACATGTCCGGCTTTCGCAAGGCCGCGCCGGTCGAGGTCGAAGGTGACGCGCAGGAGGTCGCAAATGCCCAAGCTGCGTCGATAGATGCCGCATACGACGCGGACAGGCTCAAACAGCTTATCGCCAATGACGGCTACGCCCCCACCGAATGACAAAAACCCCGCCACCCACGTTTCGGGAGACCTTGATGGCCCTGCTCAAATTCCGCTCCGCCGCCGCTGCACCTGCGGCCGCCACGCGCGACCCCGCCGCGCTGGAGACTTTCCTTGCGGGCTATTCCATCGAGGTGATGCCGCGCACCGCCGCGAAGGTGGAGGATTTCCGCGCCCTGCTGCCCGCCGGCACCCGCATCTACATCGCCCATATCGAGGGCACGCCGATCGCCGACATGGTGGCCACCGCCCGGCGCCTGCGTGCCGAGGGCTACGACCCGATGCCGCATTTCCCGGCCCGCATCATCAAGGATGCCGCGACGCTGGAAAACTGGATCGCCATGTACCAGGGCGAGGCTGGTGTGAAACAGGCGCTGCTGCTGGCCGGCGGTGTGACGCAGCCGCATGGCGCCTTCGACAGCTCCATGCAGCTGATGGAAACCGGGCTCTTTGACAAGGCGGGCTTTACCCGCCTGCACGTCGCCGGCCACCCCGAGGGCAACCGCGACATCGACCCGAATGGCGGCGACCGGGCGGTGATGGAGGCGCTGCGCTGGAAGCAATCCTTCGCAGAGCGGTCTGACGCGCAGATGGCGCTTGCCACCCAGTTCGCCTTCGAGGCGAAACCGATCATCGCCTGGGCCGACCGGCTCAAGGCCGAGGGCATCGACCTGCCCATTCATATCGGCATCGCCGGGCCCGCAAAGCTGCAAACGCTGATCAAGTTCGCCATCGCCTGCGGCGTCGGCCCCTCGCTCAAGGTCTTGCAGAAACGCGCAAAGGATGTGACCAAGCTGCTTATGCCCTTCGAGCCCGACGAAATCCTGAACGAACTGGCCGCGCACAAGGCCGCCCACCCGGATTTCAGCATCGAGTCCGTCCATTTCTTCCCACTCGGTGGCATCACGACCAACGCCCAATGGGCGATCGACCATGGCGGCGCCTCGGGCCGCCCCGCAAAACAGAACTGAGAAAGCGCCCATGACCCGCACCGTCCTCGAATCCAAATCCAAGACCGTCACCATCGGTTTTGACGAGCCCTTCTGCGTCATCGGCGAGCGCATCAACCCCACCGGCCGCAAGAAACTGGCCGCCGAACTGGAAGCGGGCGATTTTTCCACCGTCGAGAAGGACGCGCTGGAACAGGTGGCCTGTGGCGCGATGGTGCTCGATATCAACGCGGGCGTGGTCTACAATTCCAACCCCAACCCGAACGAGACCGAACCGCCGCTGATGGTCAGGATGATCGAACTGGTTCAGGGCCTGGTCGATATTCCGCTCTGCATCGACAGCTCGGTGCCCGCCGCGCTGGAGGCCGGGCTTGCCGCCGCCGAGGGGCGACCGCTGCTCAATTCGGTCACCGGCGAGGAGGACCGGATGGAACTGGTGCTGCCGCTGGTCAAGAAATACAACGTGCCGGTGGTGGCGATCTCGAACGACGACACCGGCATTTCCGAGGACCCGGACGTGCGTTTCGCGGTGGCGAAAAAGATCGTCGAGCGCGCCGCCGATTTCGGCATTCCGGCCCATGACATTGTGGTCGACCCGCTGGTGATGCCGGTCGGCGCCATGGCCACCGCCGGGCGGCAGGTCTTTACGCTGGTGCGCCGTCTGCGCGAGGAGCTGGGTGTGAACACCACCTGCGGCGCGTCGAACATCAGCTTCGGCCTGCCCAACCGGCACGGCATCAACGCCGCCTTCCTGCCGATGGCGATCGGCGCCGGGATGACCAGCGCCATCATGAACCCGGTCCGCCCGGTGGAGATGGAAGCGATCAACGCCGCCAACTTCCTGATGGCCCACGACCCCAACGGCGGCAAGTGGATCAACTTCGCCAAGGTTCTTGAAGCAACACAGGCCGGCACCCCCTTCCCCGAGGCCGCCAAGGCCGCGATGGATGCCGGCGGTGGCCGCGGCGGGCGACGCGGCGGACGGCGGCGCGCCTGACCCGTCCGGCACACGAAGATTTGTCACATAGCGCCTTCTGTCCGGGAGGATATTGGCCTATTGGTCCCGCTCAGGGGTTTTTCCGGCCGGGGACACGTGCAAGACGATCCGACTTCCGATATCCGCCCGCCCACGTGGCGCGAGGCGATTCCGCGACTGATCGGCAGACTGGTCGTTCTGATCGCAATCGTGGCGGTGTCGCATATCGTGATCAACGCCGCGCTGTCCTGGGCCGAGACGCTGCCCGACCAGAGCGGCGCGCGCACCGAAATCCTGATCTTGTTTTCGGTCTTCGTGATTTACGCGCTGCTGATGTCGCTGCCCTTCGTGCCGGGGATCGAGATTGCCTTCGCGCTTCTGATGCTGCGCGGTTCCGAACTGGCGGTGCCGATCTACATGGCGACCTTGGCAGGGCTGACGCTGGCCTTCCTCGTCGGCCGGTTGGTCCCGATACAGACCTTGCAGCGGGTCTTTCTCGATCTGCATCTCGTTCGGGCGGCCCGGCTTGTCGAGCGGCTCGCCCCGCTTTCCCCCAAGCGACGGGTGAACGAATTGCAGCGCAGCCTGCCCCGGCGCTTTGCACGCGCGGCCCTGCGCTACCGCCTCCTCGGGCTGGCGCTTCTGATCAATCTGCCCGGATCGGGCATGATCGGCGGCGGCGGCGGGATCTGCCTGATGGCTGGGATGAGCGGAGTGTTCACCCCGCGCAGCACGATCCCGACCCTTGCGATTGCAATCCTGCCGTTTCCGGTCTTCGTGTTCTTCGCCGGAACCCCCGACCTGATGCCATGGCTGCCGCGTTAGCGCCTGCGCCGGCGTGACACGCCGCGATCCGCCGCGATGGCGCAACCGGGGCTGATTTTGCCGTTTCGCTCCTTTCCCTTCGCACACAAAGGGTTAAAAAGGTGCAAAAGAAAGAGGCGCGTAAATGTCAGACCACCCTCTGGTAATTTTCACCCCCTCCGGAAAGCGTGGGCGCTTTCCTGTCGGAACCCCGATCCTGACCGCCGCCCGGCAATTGGGCGTGGATCTCGATTCCGTCTGCGGCGGGAGGGGGATCTGTTCGAAATGCCAGGTGGCGCCGGCCTATGGCGACTTTTCCAAGCACGGCGTCACGGTGCGCGACGACGCCCTGTCGGACTGGAATGCGGTCGAGGAGCGCTACGACCGGGTGCGCGGCCTGAAGGCGGGACGCCGCCTTGGCTGCCAGGCGACGGTGCAGGGCGACGTGGTGATCGACGTGCCGGCCGAAAGCCAGGTCCACCGGCAGGTGGTGCGCAAGGCGGCCTCGGACCGGGCGATCGTGATGGACGCCGCGACGCGGCTGGTGCTGGTCGAGGTGGACGAACCCGACATGCAAGAGCCCTCGGGCGATTTCGAGCGGTTGCAGGACGCGCTGAAGGAGCAATGGCAGATCGAGGGCGTCACCGCCGGGCTGCCGGTCCTGCGCAAGCTGCAACCGGCGCTGCGCAAGGGCAAGTGGCAGGTCACCGTGGCGCTGCACCGGGCGCAGGGGCAAGAGACCCATCGCATCCTCGACATCTGGCCCGGCCTGCACGAGGGTGGCATCTATGGCCTCGCCATCGACCTTGGCTCGACCACCATCGCGGCGCATCTGTGCGACCTCGATGACGGGCGGGTGCTGGCCTCGGCCGGGATCATGAACCCGCAGATCCGCTTCGGCGAGGATCTGATGAGCCGGGTCAGCTACGCGATGATGAACCCCGGCGGCGATGTTGAAATGACCCGCGCGGTGCGCGAGGCGATCAACGAACTGGCCGGTGAGCTTGCCGGCGAAGGCGGCATCGACGCGAGCCTGATCGTCGAGACGGTTTTCGTCTGCAACCCGATCATGCACCATCTTCTTCTGGGCATTGACCCGGTGGAGCTTGGCCAGGCGCCCTTCGCGTTGTCCACCTCCTCGGCGCTGGACCTCGCCGCGCGCGACCTCGGCCTTGCCGCGATCAACGCCGAGGCGCAGGTCTATATCCTGCCCTGCATCGCGGGCCATGTCGGTGCCGATGCCGCCGCCGTTGCGCTGTCGGAAGAACCCGACAAGTCCGAGGACCTGGTGCTGGTCGTCGATGTCGGCACCAATGCAGAGATCCTGCTGGGCAACAAGGACAAGGTGCTTGCCTGTTCCTCGCCCACCGGGCCCGCATTCGAGGGCGCGCAGATCAGTTCCGGCCAGCGGGCCGCCCCCGGCGCCATCGAGCGGATGGAGATCGACCCGGCAAGCAAGGAGCCGCGCTTTCGCATCATCGGCTGCGATCTTTGGTCGGACGATCCCGGTTTTGCCGAGGCAAGTGCGGCGACCGGCGTGACCGGCATTTGCGGCTCCGGCATCATCGAGGCGGTGGCCGAGATGCGGCTTGCGGGGATCATGGATGCCGCCGGCCTCATCGGCTCGCCCGGACAGGTGGGCACCCCGCGCTGCGAGGCGACCGACCGCACCCATGCCTACCTGATCCATGACGGCAGCGCCGAGGGCGGCCCGCGCATCACCGTCACGCAAGGCGATATCCGCGCCATCCAGCTCGCCAAGGCAGCGCTTTATGCCGGGGCACGCCTGCTGATGGACGAGCTTGGCGTCGACCACGTGGACCGCATCACGCTGGCCGGGGCCTTTGGCGCCCATATCAGCCCGAAACATGCGATGGTTCTGGGCATGATCCCTGATGCGCCGCTAGACAAGGTGACAAGTGCCGGCAATGCCGCCGGCCACGGGGCGCGCATCGCCCTGTGTTCGCGCGCGGCGCGGACCCGGATCGAGAAGGTCGTGCGTAAGATCCACAAGGTGGAAACCGCTGTCGAGCCAAAGTTTCAGGAGCATTTCGTGAACGCCTCCGCCGTGCCCAATGCGGTCGATCCGTTCCCCATCCTCAACAGCGTCGTGACCCTGCCAGATGTGCATTACGGCGCGGCGGGCGGCGACGGATCCGCAGGTGGCCGGCGACGGCGACGCAACAGACGCTGACAGAGCAACAGGAGCTGACAGATGAGCCATCTTTTCCCGTCCCTTCCCGACCCCGCGGGGCTTGGCGATGTGTTCAGGCAATACCCCACGACGGTGCCGCCGCTGCTGGAGTATCATGACCGGCTGCTGCGCGGCGACAGCCCGCTTTCGGTGGCGGAACGTGAATTGATCGCGGCCTATGTCTCGGCGCTCAATGCCTGCCAGTTCTGCCACGGGGCGCATCTGCTCTATGCCCGCGCATTCGGGATATCGGCCGAGGCGCTCGACGCGATGGTGACCGACCTCGACGCCGCCCCGCTGGAGGCGCGGCAAAAGCCGCTTCTGGCCTACGTGGCCAAGCTGACGCGGGAGCCCGCGAGCCTGCGGCGCGAGGATGCCGAGGCGGTCTATGCCGCCGGCTGGTCGGAACGCGCACTTTACGACGCGATTCAGGTCTGCGCCCTGTTCAACTTCATGAACCGGATCGTGGAAGGCACCGGCGTGTCGGCCTATCCGCTCGATCTCGAAAAGGCGTCGGAAGCGGATCTCGCGGCGCGGCGCAACCGCAGCTACGCCGATTTCGGCCGCGAACTCGGGATTCTCCCCCCGGAAGGGGCCTGACGCCGTCACACGGCAGCAAGACGCCCTCGCAGGCGGTGAAAGACCGGCACACCCTCAAGCCGGAGCCATTCAGGAAACAGCCACACTGTCAGCCTGGATGTGACACCTAGCCAAGCGGCCGCAATCCGGCGCGAAAGCGGCGCATGGTCTGGCGATAATGCTCCGCCGAGGCCAACAGCGCGGCGCGCGCATCTTCATCAAGCTGCCGCACGACCTTGCCCGGCGCACCCATCACCAGAGAGTTGTCGGGGATTTCCTTGCCCTCGGTCACCAACGCCCCGGCGCCGATCAGGCAGCCCTTGCCGATCACCGCGCCGTTGAGAATCGTGGCACCCATACCGATCAGCGACCCCGCGCCGATGATGCAGCCATGCAGCATCGCCTTGTGGCCGATGGTGCAATCGGCACCGATGATCAGCGGATACCCCATGTCGGTATGGCAGACGCAGTTTTCCTGCACATTCGACCCGGCGCCGACGCGAATCTCCTCGTTGTCGCCGCGCAGGGTGCAGCCGAACCAGACCGAAGCGCCGGGTTCCAGCACCACCCGGCCGATCAGGTTGGCATCGGGCGCGACCCAACAATCCCCGGCGATCTCGGGGGCCACGCCGTCGAGGTCATAGATCATGCAACGTTCTCCTCGAATTCCGATTGCAGGCCGCGCACGAAAGCGCGCAGGCCCGGTTGCTGCGGCTGGCGCAGACGCTCGGCGCTGACGATGGTTTTCAGCCGCTCGAAGCTGGTGTCGAGATCGTCGTTGACCAGAACGTAATCGTAGCCATCCCAGTGGCTGATCTCGTCCCAGCTGCGCTGCATACGCTTGGCGATCACCTCGTCGCTGTCCTGCCCGCGCGACACCAGCCGCCGGCGCAACTCCGCGATCGAAGGCGGCAGCACGAAGATCGACAAGACGTGGTCGCGCAGCAGACTGGTCTTGATCTGCTGCGCGCCTTGCCAGTCGATATCGAAGAGCACATCGCGCCCCTCGTTGATCGCTGCCGCCACCGGTGCCATCGGCGAGCCGTAGAAGTTGCCGAACACATGTGCGTGTTCCAGCATCGCGCCGTCACTGACCAGCGCCTTGAAGTCGGCTTCGCTGAGAAAATGGTAATCCTTGCCGTCGATTTCACCCGCGCGCGGCACCCGCGTGGTCGCAGAGACCGAGAAGGACAACGTCGGATCCCAGCCCATCAGCCGCCTCGCCAACGTCGACTTGCCCGCGCCCGACGGCGAGGACAGGATGATCAGAAGACCACGGCGGGTGTCTGGAATGGGCATGGCTACTCCACGTTCTGGACCTGCTCGCGCATCTGATCAATCACCACCTTGAGGTCAAGCCCGGTTTGGGTCAGAGCCGCATCGCCGGACTTGGAACAGAGCGTGTTCGCCTCCCGGTTGAATTCCTGCATCAGGAAATCGAAGCGCCGCCCGACCGGGCCTTGCCCCGACAACAGGTCTCGGGCAGCGGGAATATGGGCGCCGGCGAGCCGGTCGATTTCCTCGGTCACGTCGGATTTCACGGCCAATACTGCCAGTTCCTGCGCCAGCCTGTCAGGGTCAACCGCGGCGCTTGCGCCGAGCACGCGGGCAAGGTTCGCGGCCAGCCTGTCGGCGGCGCTGTCGGTGCGGGCGGCGGCGCGTGTTGCGGCTTGCGCGGTCAGCCTGTCGAGGCTGTCGATCTGATCCGAAAGCGTCCGGTGCAGCGCCCGCCCCTCTGCCGCGCGCGAGGCGAGGAACGCGTCGAGCAGCGCGTCGAATTCCGCCAGCAGGACCTCATCGGCCGGACCGGCCTCTTCGGCTGCGGTCGTCATCACCCCGGGCATCGTCAAAATGCGGACAGGATCGGGCGGCGCGACGGGCAGGCCCTGCGCCTCCGATGCGCGCCGCACAAAGTCGAGCGCACCCAGCGCCGCCGCGAGGGCGGCGTCGTCCAGCGTCACCGCCTTGCCCGCATCATCGCGCGCGATCCGCAGGGTCAGCGTGACAGAGCCGCGCGCAAGGGCCTTTTTCAGCCGCTCGCGCAGCGGGATTTCCAACCGGCCAAGTCGGTCCGGCAAGCGCAAGCGCATCTCCAGCCCACGCCCGTTGACGCTGCGCAAGTCCCAGCTGCGCAGGGTGCCGTCAGAGGCGACATCGCGCGCAGCATAGCCTGTCATCGAATTAACCACTTAAGGATTTCCCCCCTGCGCATAGAATTGTTCAGATGTTATTAACCTCCCGGTAAGGAAGGACCGCCAAGCGTTACCACATTGACCGTGGTGACGCCAATGCGCGGCCCGACCGGACGGGGGCTTGGCAAGGCGGGAGCGCGAGATGAACAGCGGTTTGAAACCAACGCCCAAGGTGATCGCCCTCTGGCAAGGACAAGCGGACGGGATCAACCCGATCCTTGCCCGAACCCAGCGATACTGGTCATCCCTGCGGCAGGACGCGAAGCCACCCGCGCGCGCCGATCTGCGCGCCGACGGACTGGGCGACGCGCTGCGGCATGCCTTCCTGATCGACCGGGTGCGCCCCGGCGCGCTGCGCTTCCGGTTGGCCGGGCAGCATTTATCGCGGCTGATGGGAATGGATGTGCGCGGCATGCCGCTGCGCGCCTTCTTTGAAATCCGGGACCGCAAGCTGTTGATGGAAAAAGCGGAACAGATGTTCGAAGACCCGGCCACGCTGCTGCTTCAGCTTGTGTCGGACGCGCAGGGTCGCGCGCTCTTGCAGGGGCAGATGCACCTCTTGCCACTCAGAGGCGCCAGTGGCCTTGTGGATTGTGCGCTCGGCGTTCTGGCGACCGATGGCCCTGTCGGCCTGCCGCCGCGCCGGTTTCGCATTCGACACGCCGCGCTGTCTCCGCTTGCGCTGCGGACCACGACGCGCCCCCCCGTCGAGACAGGCATGGCGGCACCCGCGACGCGCCACACCGGACGCCCGTCGCTGATGGTGATCGCCGGTGGCAGGGACTGACAGCACCGCCAACCAGACGCAGCCGATCCTGACAGCGCACGACAGGAACGCGCCCCAGCCTCATCCAAGGGCCGGGGCGCGTTCGCCAGCCGTCCTGGCCGCGCTTTCAGCCCGCCGCAACCGCCGACGCGCGTCCGCTGACCGACAGCTCCTCGGCGACGAGGAAGGCCAGTTCCAGCGATTGCGACGCGTTGAGACGCGGGTCGCAGGCGGTGTGGTAGCGCGCCGAAAGATCCTCATCCGTGACTGCCCGCACGCCGCCGGTGCATTCGGTCACGTCCTTGCCGGTCATCTCGAAATGCACGCCGCCCGGCACCGTGCCCTCGGCGCGATGCACGGCAAAGAACTCCTGCACCTCGCGCAGCACGCTGTCGAAGGGCCGAGTCTTGTAGCCAGAGCCCGACTTGATCGTATTGCCGTGCATCGGGTCGCAGGACCAGACGACGTTGGCGCCTTCCTGCTGGACCGTCTTGATCAGCCTTGGCAGGTGGTCGCCGACAGACCCCGCGCCGAAGCGCGCGATCAGGGTCAACCGCCCGGCCGCGTTATCGGGGTTGAGCGTTTCCATCAGCCGCTTGAGGTCGTCCTCGCTGGTCGTCGGGCCGCATTTCAACCCGATCGGATTCTGCACACCACGGCAAAATTCGACATGCGCTCCGTCGGGCTGGCGGGTGCGGTCGCCGATCCAGATCATGTGCCCCGATCCGGCCACCGGAAGGCCGGAGGTGGAATCGACGCGACACAGGGCTTCCTCGTATTCCAGCAGCAGCGCCTCGTGGCTGGTGTAGAAATCCACCGTGCCGAGCGTGTGCGCGGTTTTCGAATTCAGTCCCGCCGCCGCCATGAAATCGAGCGCATCCGAGATCCGGTTCGCCATGTCACGATACTTGTCGGCCTCGTCGCCATCGGTAAAGCCGAGCGTCCAGGCATGAACCCGGTTGATATCGGCAAAACCACCCTGGCTGAAGGCACGCAACAGGTTGAGCGAGGCCGCCGCCTGCGTGTAGGCCTGCAACATCTTGGCCGGGTTCGGGATCCGCGCCTGCGGGGTGAAATCAAGCTCGTTCACGATATCGCCGCGGTAGGAGGGCAGCTCCACGCCTTCCCTGACTTCCGTCGGCGCGCTGCGCGGCTTGGCGAACTGCCCTGCCATGCGGCCCACCTTGACCACCGGCACCTTGGCGCCATAGGTCAGCACCACCGCCATTTGCAGCATCACCTTGTAGGTGTCGCGGATGGAATCGGCGCAAAACTCGGCAAAGCTCTCGGCGCAATCGCCGCCTTGCAACAGGAACGCCTCGCCACGCGACACGGCGGCCAGCTGATCGCGCAGCTTTCGGGTCTCGCCGGCGAAGACAAGAGGCGGATAACTGGCCAGTTGCGCCTCGACTGCCGCCAATGCGTCCGCGTCGGGATAATCGGGCATCTGAACGCGAGGCTTCGCCCGCCAGTCCGATTTCGTCCATGCCTGTGCCATTATGCACCCTCCTGTCACAATCGGCCCCGCTTATACGCGCGCCCGGCGCAAGGTCCAATGCGAAATTCGGGCCGGTCAGGGATTGCGCCGCCCCGAAAATGGTGGTTTCGCTAAAAGACGCGGTCAGGGAGGATGACCGCACAGGAAAGGTAGCGCTATGCCCCCCCTTCTGAACGGCATCCCGAGACAGCCCAAGCGGGTCGTGTTCGTCCTGCTGAACAATTTCACCATGCTCAGTTTTGCCGGCGCGGTCGATGCGTTGCGCATTGCCAACCGGCTATCGGGGGCCGATCTTTACAAGCTCGTGTTCGCGGGCGACGGCGGCGATGAGGTGCGCAGCAGCGCCTGCGCGCGCCTGCGCGTCGACATGGATCTGGAGGAGCTGTCGCGCGAGGATACCGTTGTTGTCTGTGGTGGCACCGACGTGCAGAACGCCACGACCAAGCGGCTGGTGAACTGGCTTCGGCGCGAGGCGCGGCGCGGTTGCACCATGGTCGCGCTGTGCACGGCGGGGTATGCCATGGCAAAGGCCGGGCTGCTCGACGGGCGGCGCGCGACGATCCACTGGGAAAATCAGGACAGCTTTTCGGAGGAATTCGAAGAGGTGAACCTGACCAAATCGGTCTTCGTGATCGACGGAAACCGGATGACCACGGCCGGCGGCACCGCCTCGATCGACCTGATGCTGACGCTGATCTCCAATGACCATGGCGAGGGGCTGGCCAGCCAGGTCGCTGACCAGATGATCTACACCTCGATCCGCACCGACCAGGATTCGCAGCGCCTGTCGATCCCGACCCGGATCGGCGTGCGCCACCCGAAGCTGAGCGAGGTGATCCGCCTCATGGAACACCACCTTGAGGAACCGATCAGCCCCGCCACGCTGGCGCAGGAGGTCGGCATGTCCACGCGGCAACTGGAACGGCTGTTCCGGCGCTACCTCAACCGCAGCCCCAAGCGCTATTACATGGAACTCAGGCTGCAAAAGGCGCGCAACCTGCTGATGCAGACCGACATGAGCGTGATCAACGTCGCGCTTGCCTGCGGCTTTACCTCGCCATCGCATTTTTCCAAGTGCTACCGGGCGCATTACGACACCACCCCCTACCGCGAACGCGGCGCACAGGGGTCGCGCGTTTCCGTCTGATCCGGATGGCGCGAAATCCGTGACGGATTTCGCGCTCAATCCCGTCCGACACGCCCTGACCGACCGCCGCGCCGCGCCGCTTTCGGCGGCGCCTCCTGTGCTTCGCGCAGCACCGCCGTCATCGGGTGATCCGGGGAGTCGCCCCCGTAACGATCCAGCAGCGCCGCGATATGGGGTGCCGGGTCGGGATCGGGCAGGCTCAGCGCCCAGTCCATGAAGATCGACCGGCATTCGCCATAGCTGATCCCTTCTATCCGGTAGGATTCGAAGATCAGGGCCTTGGGGTCGCTGGCATCCTTCATGGCATATCCTCCAAACGCGGCGGCCGCGCCAACGCGGCCTCGATGATAGACTCGGATTGCGCCCGCAAGCTTTCCAGTTTTGCGCCCAATTCAGTGCTGTCCGCGACATCGGCCTCACGCGCGATGAAGGCGCGCCCGCCCTGCCCCACCTCGTCAAGGTCAAGCTTTCGGCCGGTCAACAGCCGCGCGGCATGGTTGAGACGACTGTAAAGGTGATGCGCCCCGGCCAGCAACCGCGCGTCGTCGGCCCCGATCCAGCCGACCGAGACAGCGGTTTCCAGCTGTCCGGGCACGTCGCGCGCGGGCTGGCCCGCGATCAGCGCCGCCGCCTCCGCCAGAAGCTCGATATCCTTCATCCGGCCGGGGCCGTCCTTGGCGTCGAGCCCTTCACCGCCGCGCCCCGCCGCCGCGAGCCGGTCGCGCATTTCCTGCGCATCCGCCGCGATCCGGGCCGGGTCGCGCGGGGTGGTCAGGATATCCATCCGCACCGCTTCGATATCCTCGCACAGGCTGATATCGCCGGCCACCGGTCGCGCCCGGGTCAGCGCCAGGTGCTCCCATGTCCAGGCCTCGGTCTTCTGGTAGCGGCGGAAGCTGGACAGCGCCGTCGCCACCGGCCCCTGCCGCCCCGAGGGGCGCAGACGCATGTCAACCGCGTAGAGCTTGCCCTCGCCGGTCGCGGCGGTCAACGCGGTGATCAGCGTCTTGGTGGCCTTGGCGAACCAGCCGCGCGGATCGAGCGGGCGGCGCCCTTCGGTCATCTCCACGCCCTCGGCGTCATAGATCACCAGCAGATCAAGATCCGAGCCTGCCGTCAGCCGCCCCGCCCCGAGACTGCCCATGGCGACCACCGCGCCGCCGCGCCCCGGCGCCGGGCCATGGCGCCGCGCGACCTCGTCGCAGACAAGCGGCCAGAGCACGCGCAGGATCACCCCCGCCAGCATCGAGTATTCCGCCCCCGCCACCTCGGCAGAGATCAGGCCACGCAGGTGGTGCACGCCGATGCGGAAGTGCCATTCCTTCATCCAACGCCGCGCGGCATTGAGCACATCCTCGTAATCGAGCCCGTCAAGCGCCGCCTCCAGATCCGCCGCAAGCGCGCGTTCATCGGGCCATGGGTCGAAGAAGTCGCCGCCGATCACCGCGTCGAGAACCCCCGGATTGCGCGACAGGTAGCGCGACAGGCCCGGCGCGGTGCCGCAGATATCGACAATGAGGTCGACAAGCGGCGGGTTGGCCTGAAAGAGCGAGAACAACTGCACCCCCGCCGGAAGGCCGCGCAGGAACCCGTCGAAATTGGTCAGCGCCTCCTCTGGCCGGGGCGTCGCGGCGAAGCGGGCCAGAAGGTCGGGCTTCAGCCGCGCAAAGATCGCCTGCCCGCGCGCCGAGCGCAGCGCCGGGTAGCCGGGCCAGCGGGCGACGATCTCCAGTGCCTTGTCGGACAGGGCCGGGGTTTCGGCCTCTGGCGCCTCCGGTTTGAAGAACGGTTCGCACATCGCCTCGACCTCGGCGAGCCGCTCACGCAGGTCGGATCGGAAGGCGGCCACGTCATCGGTGCCGCAGAAATGCGCCAGCCGGGCCATGCCCGCCTCGGAACTGGGCAGATCGTGGGTCTGGGCATCGCCCACCATCTGCACCCGGTGCTCGATCTCGCGGTGCAGCCGGTAATGGCTGATCAGCTTGTCGCGCGTGCCCGCGTCGATCCAGCCCTTTGCGGCGAGCGCCTGCAACGCCGGGACCGTGCCGCGCTGTCGCAGGTCGGGGTCGCGCCCGCCGGCGACAATCTGCCGGGTCTGGGCGAAGAACTCGATTTCCCGGATGCCACCCGCGCCCAGCTTCATGTTGTGGCCGTCCAGCGTGATCGGCCCGCCGAGCCCCTTGTGGCGGCGGATCTTCTCGCGCATCTCCTGGGTGTCCTCGATCGCTGCGAAATCGAGGTGCTTGCGCCAGACGAAGGGGATCAGCGTCTTGAGAAACGCCTCGCCGGCGGGGATGTCCCCCGCGCAGGCCCGCGCCTTGATATAGGCGGCGCGTTCCCAGTTGCGCCCCTCGGCCTCGTAATAGCGTTCGGCGGCAGCCATCGAGATACAGACCGGCGTGACGCTCGCATCCGGGCGCAGGCGCAAATCGGTGCGAAAGACATAGCCGTCGCGGGTCACGTCCGACAGCGCCGCCGCCATCCGCCTGGTCACCTTGATCAGGCTCGCCCGCGCCTCCTGCTCGTCGCCCGGATCGAAGCGGCTTTCGTCAAACAGCACGATCAGGTCGATATCGGAGGAATAGTTCAGTTCCCCCGCGCCCATCTTGCCCATCGCAAGCGCCACCATCGCGCAGCCAGTCTCGGCGTCGTCCTCACTCATGCCGGGGATCTTGCCGCGCCGCGCCTCGGCGGCGACCAGCCGGCGGATCGCCACGTCGACGGCGGCATCGGCGAAATCGGTGAGGCACCCGGTGACGCGCTCCAGCGGCCAGACCCCGCCCAAATCAGCCAGGGCCGCGTACAGCGCGACGCGCCGCTTCATCCGCCGCAACCCCGGCGCAAGGTCGCTGGCGGGGATCGCCCGCGTTTCGGCGACCAGCGTATCATGAACGGCCTGCGGCGTGTCGTGCAGGGCGCCGGACAACCAGTCGGCTTCCTTGGCGATCAGCCCCGACAGGTAGGGGCTGCACCCTCCTGTGCCCTCGATCAGCGGGCGCAGCTCGGGCGCAAGATCCGGCAGATGCGCAAGCGCATCGGCGCCCCTGTCGGCGTCGAAGGGCAAGGGGTGGCGGGTGATGTGGGTTGCAAAGCTCATGACGCTTTAGATGGCGGGCAGCGCGCGCGGCGTCAATCGCTTGCGCGACGCAGGGAGATCGGGGAATACCGGGGAAAAGGAAGGATAAGGCATGAGCAAGAGCCTCAAACGCGTCACGCGCGCCTTGCGGGAGGCCGGGATCGCGGCCGAGGTGCTGGAGATGGACGGCAGCACCCGCACAGCGGCCGAGGCGGCGGCGCAGGCGGGTTGCGCCATCGACCAGATCTGCAAATCGGTGATTTTCTGCGGCGAGGACAGCGGCGTGGCGCGGCTGTTCCTGACCGCAGGCGGCAACAGGGTCTGCGCCGAGACGGCCAGCACCCTTGCGGGCGAGCGGCTTGGCAAGGCGGATGCGGCGCTGATCCGCGCGCAGACCGGCTTTGCCATCGGTGGCGTTGCGCCGGTGGGGCATCTCAGCCCGATCCGGGCGTGGTTCGACCCGCGCCTTATGGATTTCGAAGTGGTCTATGCCGCCGCCGGCACGCCACGCCACATCGTGCCGATCCCGCCGGGCGAAATCCTGCGTCTGACCGGGGCGGAAAAGGCCGATTTCACCGGTTAGCCGTCACCGACTGACAGAGGATACCCGATAACGGGTTGGACGCCTTTCGCGGGTCTTCGTGCAATCCGCGCAAGTGCGAGGCTGCGGGATGGCGATCCGAAACCGGTGCGCCCGACCGTCCATTCCGGCCCGCATAGCCGACCTCCACAAGCGTTCCTGTTTGACACAAGGGGGACATTTTCGTCAGATGTCGACCAACACGGAGGTACCCCATGGCTGACTGGACCCGCGTCTGCGCGCTTGACGAAATCGAGCAAGAGGATGTCATCCGCTTCGACCATGACGGGCGCACCTTCGCCGTCTACCGCGACCTGGCGGGCGCGGCCTATTGCACCGATGGGCTTTGCACCCACGAACAGGTGCACTTGGCCGACGGGCTTGTGATGGATGACGAGATCGAGTGCCCCAAGCATAACGGGCGCTTCAACTACAAGACCGGCGCGCCGCTGCGCAGCCCGGTCTGCGTGGCGCTGGCCACCTATCCCGCCCGCGTCACCGACGGCTGGGTCGAGGTGCTGGTGTGACCGGAACGCGCCGATGAAGGCCGGGCTGGAGGGTATGGTGGTGCTGGTCACCGGCGCCGCGCGCGGCATCGGGGCGGCCATTGCGCAAGCGGCGGCCTCCGCGGGCGCCGAGGCGCTCATGCTTATCGACCGCGACCCGTTCACGCCCACCCTGCCCGGCCCGGCGAAGGCGCTGACGCTGACGCTCGATCTGGGCGACCCCGACGCACCCGACAGCGCGATCAGGGCGACCCTGGCCCATTTCGGGCGGATCGACGGGCTGGTGAACGCGGCCGGCGTCACGACGCGGGGCGGGTTCGAGGATGCCGACCCGGCGCTGTGGGACCGGGTGTTCGCGGTCAATGCCCGCGCACCGTTCTTCCTGATGGCTGGCGCCATCGCCGACATGCGGGCACGCAGCGCCCCCGGCGCCATCGTCAACATCCAGTCGATGAACGCGCATTGCGGCGCGCCGGATCTGTCGGTCTATTCCGCCACCAAGGGCGCGCTTCAGACCCTGACGAAGAACGCGGCGAATGCCTGTCTTGCCGACCGTATCCGGGTGAACGGCATCAACCTGGGCTGGGTCGATACGCAAACGGAGCGTCACCTGCACGCGGTCACGCCGGGCATGGGGCCGGATTGGCTGGACCGGCAGGCACGGGCGCAGCCGCTGGGCCGGCTTGTGAGCGCGGCGGATTGCGCGCGCCACGCGGTCTGGCTGCTTTGCCCCGCCTCGGCGCCGATGACCGGCGGCAATCTCGACCTCGAACAGAAAGTCACCGGCGCGCCCTGAGCCCGGCGGGCTCAGCCCGGCGGTGGTGCGGTGCTGTCGCGCACCACGAGATCGACCTCGATCATGTCGTCGCCCGCAACATCGTCCGGCGCCCCCGGCCCCAGACCGCGACGCAGCACCGCCGCGGCGCGCCGCCCGAGGCGATGGCGGTCCTGCCGGATCGTGGTCAGCGCGGGCACGTAATAGCCGGACATGTCGATATCGTCGAAGCCGATCACGGAAATATCCTGCGGCACCCGCACCCCATTCGCCGCCAGCCCCGCCATCAGGCCGAAGGCGACCATGTCGGCGGCGCAGAACACGGCGGTGGGCCTCTCCTGCATCGCAAGGATCCGATGCGCGGCGTGGTGGCCCGAGACCAGCGAGAAATCGCCGCGGATGATCCATTCGTCGCGCACCGGCAGGCCAAGGCGGGCGCGTTCTTCCAGCATCCCCGCCCGGCGCGCCGCGGTCAGCACGTTGCCCTCCGGCCCGGTGACATGGGCGATGCGCCGGTGGCCCAGCCCGTGCAGGTGGCGGATGGCCTGCCGCGCGCCCTCGGCGTTGTCGGACCGGATCACCGGAAACCCGGCCCCCTCGACCCATTCGCACAGGAACACGATCCGGCCAGAGACACCAAGCTCATCACAAGCTGTCAGCGCGCCGGGATCCAGCCCCCCGTCGAGCGAGATCACCCCGTCGATCCGGCCATCGAGGAAATAGCCCTCAAGTTCGCCTGCCGCCAGCGGGCGGCTTTCGGTATCGGCGATCAGCACCGCATATTCGCCATCCGCGAAGCCATCGGAAATGCCCGCGAGGATGCGCGAATAGAACGGTTTGCCAAGGTTGGGGACCAGCACCAGCACCGCGCCCGCGCGCTGCATGCGAAAGTTCCGCGCCGCCCGGTTGACACGGTAGCCGGTGCTGCGCACCGCATCCAGCACCGCGTCGCGGGTGCGGTCGGTCAAGAGATCGGGATTGCTGAGCGCGCGGCTGACCGTCGCCGTCGAGACACCGGCGAAGCGCGCCACATCCTGGATCGTGACCGACCGCGGCGCGCGCGGCGAGCGCGGCGTCCGCACCGGGCCGCTCATCGCCGGGGCCTCAAATCGGGGCTTGACTCGACTCGTTTCATGCTTCGATCATGTAATCGTTTGCATGGTTATGGAAGAGGCTTTTCCGGCCATGAAAACGATTACACGCGCAAGCAATGCGCGACGGGAGGTCGCCAGGTGAGGAATGCCCGCCCATGTCGGAGAGGCCGCTGATGCCCGGCGCGTCGTTTGATTTCGACGCAACGTCTGTCGTCGTGATCGGCGCCAGCCGGGGCGGCATCGGGGCCGCCATCGCGCGCGGGTTCGCGGATGCGGGCGCCATGGTGCAGATCACCGGCGTCGAACCGGAGCCCCGACCCGAAGACGCCGCGCGCTTTGCCTACACGCAGCTAGACGTAACCGAAACGGACGCGGTGCGCGATTTCGCCAGCCGGGTGGCACGCCTTGACGTGCTGGTCAATTGTGCCGCGATCACGCAGCGCGGCGCCGAAATGGACCCGGCCTTCTTTTCCCATGTGCTCGACGTGAACCTGACCGGATCGTTTCGCTGCGCCGAGGCGTTTCAACCAGCTCTGACGGCCGCTTCGGGCAACGTGATCAACATCGCGTCGATGTATGCGCGCTTCGGATCGCCCCGCAACCCGGCCTACGGGGCCTCCAAGGCGGGGGTGGAGCAGGTGACCAAATCGCTGGCCATCGCGTGGGCACCGGACGGCATCCGGGTGAACGCGGTGGCGCCCGGTTTCATCGTCACCGAACAATCGGCCCGCGCGCGGCAGGACCCGGATTTCGTCCGGCAGGTCGAAGCGCGCACCCCCGCCGGCCGCTGGGGCCAGCCCGGCGATATCGTGGGTGCAGTGCTGTTTCTCGCCTCGCCCGCCGCCGGCTTCATCACCGGCACCTGCCTGCCGGTGGACGGGGGATACTCGGTTGTCTGAGCAGGAGGAAAAATGAGCGACTTCTCGAAACTGGGCGCTGCCGTCATCGGCACCGGCTTCATCGGCGCCATACATGCGCAGATGCTGCGCCGGCTTGGCGTGCAGGTCCGGGGCGTCCTCGGTTCCTCGCCCGAACGCGGGGCGAAGCAGGCCGAAGCGATGGGCGTCGCGCGGGCCTATGCCACGCTCGACGAATTGCTGGCCGACGGGAGCGTGGACGTGGTGCACGTTGCCTCGCCCAACCACGCGCATTACGCGCAGGTCAAGGCGGTGCTCGGCGCCGGCAAACACGTCATCTGCGAAAAACCGCTGGCGATGACCAGTGCGCAATCGGCCGAGATGGTGGAAATCGCACGGGCCAGCGGCAAGATCGCGGCGGTCTGCTACAACATCCGCTTCTATCCCCTGAACCAGCAGGCGCACGCCATGGTGGCGGAAGGCGCGCTTGGCGATATCCGCTTCGTCAGCGGGCATTATCACCAGGACTGGATGGCCAAACCCACCGACTGGAACTGGCGGCTGCAATCCGAGAAGGGCGGCGCGCTGCGATCGGTGGGCGATATCGGCACCCATTGGCTGGACCTGACGAGCTTCGTCACCGGCCTGAAGGCCGAGGCGGTGATGGCCGAACTGGCGACCTTCCTCCCCGAACGGCAAAAGCCGGTCGGCCCCGTCGCCACCTTTGCCAGCGGCGCCGGCAAGACCGAAACCGTGGCCATCGACACCGACGACGCGGCGATGATCCTGATCCGCTACGAGGGCGGCGCGCGCGGCGTGATGAGCACCAGCCAGGTGAATGTCGGGCGCAAGAATTCGCTGCAATGGGACGTGGCGGGGGCCGAGGCCAGTGCCGCATGGGACAGCGAGACGCCGGATCACCTGTTCATCGGCCACCGGGATCGCGCGAACGAGACGTTGATGCGCGATTTCACCCTGATGAACGCCACAGGAACGGCGGCGGCCAGCCTGCCGCCGGGCCATGTCGAGGGCTTCGGGGATTCGTTCTTCGCCTTCTTCCGGGCCGTCTACCGCGACGTGGCGGCGGGCGGGCGGGCGGCGGCAGCGACATGGGCCACGTTCGAGGATGGCCATGAGGAAATGCGCCTGTGCGACGCGGTCCTGCGCTCGGCGCGCGAAGGCCGCTGGGTGCGGCTCGACGAGATCTGAGGGAGGAAAGACAATGCATCTGGGCCTGATGACCGCCCCGTTCGAGGACACGCCCCTGACCGAGGTCGCCGACTGGGCGGGCGGCAACGGCTTTTCCGCCTTCGAGGTCGCTTGCTGGCCCGCCTCGGGCGGCGAGAAGCGGCGCTATGCCGGGACCAGCCATATCGACGTCGACGACCTGACCCGAGACAAGGCACAGCAGATCACCGGCGAACTTGCGGCGCGCGGAGTCTCGATCTCGGGCCTTGGCTACTACCCGAACCCGCTGCATGCCGATGCCGACCACAGGGCGGCGGTGCTGGACCACCTCAAGAAGGTCATCACCGCCGCCGCGACGATGCAGGTCGGCGTGGTCAACACCTTCCTCGGCGGCGACCGGTCGCTGAACGTGGACGCGAACTGGACCCGCGCGCAGGAGATCTTCGCGCCGGTCGTGCGGCACGCGCAGGATCTCGGCGTGCTGCTGTGCTTTGAAAACTGCCCGATGATCTTCAGCCACGACGAATGGCCGGGCGGGCACAACATCGCCTACAGCCCCCGCATCTGGCGGCGCATCTTCGAGCAATGGGGCGACGCAGTTGGCATGAATTTCGACCCCTCGCACCTTGTCTGGCAGTTCATCGACCAGACCCGCTTCATCAACGAGTTCGGCCCGCGCTTCGGCCATGTCCACGCCAAGGACGTGATGATCGACCGCGACGGGCTTTACGAAAACGGCACCATGTCGGTCGGCATGGGCTGGCAGATCCCGCGCCTGTGCGGGCTGGGCGACGTGAACTGGCCGGATTTCTTCTCGGCGCTCTACCGCGCGGGCTATGACGGCGCGGTGGTGATCGAACACGAGGACAGGCTGTTCGAGGGAACGGACGAGAAGGTCAAGCGCGGCTTCTGCCTCGCGCGCGACGTACTCGCGCCGTTCATCAAGTGAGCAGGCATCGAACAAGAAGGGCGCAAAGCCCCGACACAACACCCACGTTGAAACCCACTCGGGAGGACTGACAATGACCAGATTCTTGACAGGCGCCGCGGCGCTGGCAATGAGCGTGGCCTTCACGCAAGCGGCCTTTGCCGATGCCCATGGCGGCTACACAATCGGCGTTTCCAACACCGTGCAGGGCAATGGCTGGCGCGAAGAAATGATCTGCGCCATGCGTGCGCAGGCACTGGTGGAGGGCGACGTCACCGGCCTGATCGTGGCGCATCGCAACACCGACAGCGCGGGCCAGCTTGAAGACCTGAACAACCTGATCGAGGCCGGCGTGGACGCCATCGTGCTCAATCCGTCGGGGCCCGATGCTCTCAACTCGGCGCTGGAAACGGCCATGGAGCAGGGCATCGTCGTGGTCGCGGTCGATGCGGGCGTGACGGCCGAGGGCGCCTACATCCTGTCCAATAACCAGGAGGAATACGCCTATCTCGGCGCGCGCTGGCTGTTCGAGCAGATCGGCGGCGCGGGCGATGTCGTCTACATGCGCGGCATTGCCGGCGTGTCGGCCGATACCGACCGGGATAACGGATTCCAGCGGGCGCTGGAGGAGTTTCCGAACGTCAACGTGATCCACGAGGTCTTTACCGGCTGGCAGCAGGATCAGGGTAAGCAGCAGATGTTCGACTTCCTGGCAACCGGCATCCCGTTCGACGGGGTCTGGACGAGCGGAATCGACAACGTGATCGTGGATGCCTTCGTTGAATCGGGCGCGCCCCTGGTGCCCATCGTCGGCGCCGACAACGCCGGCTTCGTCAGCCAGCTTCTGGAAGTGGACGGGCTGGCGGGCGCGGCGGTGACCAACCCCGGCTCCGTCGGCGGGGCGGGCATTGCGCTGGCCGTCGATATTCTCAACGGCAACGCGCCCGAGGACACCACGGTGCTTGTCGATCCCGTTCTGTGGGAGAACACGACCGGGCAAGGCCGCGCCACCATCGAGGCGGCGCAGAACCCCGACCTCGACCCCGAATGGCCGGTCTCGACCACGATCCCCGGCTGGACGGATTACACGCTGGAGCAGATCATCGCCTGCGACGGCCCCGGCGAAGGCTGACCGGCACGACAATCGCGGCCCCCGCCCCCGGCGCGGGACGGGAGCCGCTTTCTGGACGACCTGAACGACACGAGGGCGCGACCACATGACCATCGACCCCGACCCCGACCTGCTGCTCGATGCGCGCGGCGTCGCCAAAAGCTTCGGCGCGGTGCGCGCGCTGACCGATGCCAGCCTGTCGATCGCACGCGGCGAGGTCGTGGCGCTGCTCGGCGCAAACGGGGCGGGCAAGTCCACCTTCGTGAAAATCCTGACCGGGGCGCTGAAACCCGATGCCGGCCATGTCCGCATTCGCGGCGCCGAGACGCGCGTCGGGTCGCCGGCACAGGCGCGCCGTTCGGGGCTGGTGCCGGTCTACCAGGAACCGTCGCTTGTTCCCGATCTCGACATTGCCGACAACCTGCGGCTTGGCGGCACCGACCGGGACGCCTTTCAACACTGGATGGAGGCGCTTGCCCATCCCGACCTGACGCTGGACGCGGTGGTGCGCGACCTGCCGCTTGCCACCCTGCGCATCGTCGACCTTGCCCGCGCGCTTGCCGCCAAGCCCGACGTGCTGTTGCTCGACGAACTGACCGCAGCACTTCCCACCGACCTCGTGGAGCGGGTGCTGAAGGTCGCCCGCGCGCAGGCCGAGGACGGGCGCGGCGTCATCTACATCTCGCACCGGTTTTCCGAGATCGCGGCGCTGTGCGACCGCGCCACCGTGCTGCGCGACGGGCGCAGCGTGGGCGAAGCCCGGATCGAGCCCGGCGTCGAGGAGCGCGTGGTCGAATTGATGCTGGGCGCGAAGATCGACCTTGGAAAGCGCGCCGCGGAGATTGCGCGCCCGAAGCCCGAAGGCCGCCCAAGGCTGGCCGTGCAGGGCCTTGCCGTGGCACCGAAGCTGAAAGATGCCAGCTTCACGCTGCATCCCGGCGAGGTGCTGGGCGTCGTGGCGCTGGAAGGCCAGGGCCAGGACGAACTGTTCGAGGCGCTGGCGGGCTTTCGCCAACCCGCTGCGGGCAGCATCGAGGTCGACGGCGCGCCCGCCCGGTTCGGCCATCCCGCCGATGCCATCGCCGCCGGGCTCAGCTTCGTGCCCGGCGACCGGGCGCATGCGCTGTTCCGCGAACGCTCGGTGCGCGAGAATATCGCGATGCCGTTCTCGGCTCGGATGCGCAACTGGGGGCCGCTGCGGCTGCGTCACGAAAAGGCCCGCGTGGCCGAGGCGATCGCGCGGCTTCAGATCGACACCCGCGCGCAGGGCGAGGTGCAGCGCCTGTCGGGCGGCAACCAGCAGAAGGTCACCATCGGCCGCTGGCTGGCGCACGGGGTGCGCACGCTGCTTCTGTTCGACCCGACGCGCGGCATCGACGTGCGCACCAAGCGCCAGATCTACCCGCTGGTGCGCGACCTCGCCGACCGGGGCGCGGCGATCCTCTACTACACCTCGGAGCTTGAAGAGGTGCCGCTGGCCTGCGACCGGGCGATCGTGATGTTCAATGGCCGTGTCGTCGATATCGTCGAGGCGACCGAGGCCGACGAGGCGCGCCTGATGCGCGCCGCCTACGGCCTGACAGCAACGGAGGGCGCTGCGTGAGCCTTGTGCGCAAACAAGCCTGGGTGCTGGGGCTTCTCGGCCTCTTCGTCGCCCTGTTGCTGATAACCAGGCTGATCCAGCCCAATTTCGGGGTCAACGGGCTGGAAAGCCTCGCCCGCGCCTCGCTTCCCTTCGCCTTTGCCACCGCCGCGATGGCCGTCGCCGTGATCGTCGGCGGCATCGACCTGTCGGTCGGCTCCATGATGGCGGTCTGTTCGGTCACCGCGGCGGTGCTGATGGAAAGCATGGGCGGGGTGCCGGCCATTGCGATCACGCTGGCCATCGGCACGCTGATGGGGCTGATCAACGGCACCCTCATCGTGGTGACACGGGTGCCCGACATCGTGGTGACGCTGGCCATGCTGTTCGTCTGGCAGGGCACCGCGCTGTTGATCCTGCCCTCGCCGGGCGGTGCGGCAAGCGCGTGGATGCGCAGCGCGATCACCGGCTCCTTCATCATTCCCGGCCTGCCCAACGCCCTGATCCTCGTCGCGGTCATCGTCGCCGCGATCTGGCTCCCGATCCGGCGCTCAAAGCTTGGGCTGGCGATCTACGCAACCGGCTCGGACGAGACCGCCGCCTTTCGCTCCGGCGTCGCGACCGGGCACACCAAGGCAATGGCCTATGGCCTCACCGGTCTGTTTTCGGCCTTCGGCGGGCTCAGCCTTCTGGCGCTGACCGGCGTGGGCGAACCGGTGCCGGGCCCCTACCTTCTGGCCGCCGTTGCCTCGGTGGTGCTGGGCGGCGTGATCCTCGGCGGCGGGGTCGGCGGGCTTCTGGGGCCGATCATTGCGGTCTTCATCCTCAGGATCATCCGCACCATCCTGACGTTGGCGGGCTTCGACCCCAACGTCACCACCATCGTTGAAGGCACGATCATGGTCGGCGTCGTGATGTTCGGCGCTTTCCTCGTGCAGCGCAGCAAGCGGCAGGCAGCATGAGCGATATCCACCCCGAAACCGACGATCGCGTGCCGCCGCTTCTGCGTGTCGGTCGCTTTCTGAAAGACAACCCGTTGATCCCGCTGATCGGGTTCCTGATCCTGCTTATCGGCATCCTGGAGGTCATGCGCCCCGGCATCCTGTCGCCGTTCTGGGCCGGCAACATGATCAAGTTTGCGATCCCGCTCGCCATGCTGGCTGCCGCGCAGGTGCTGACCATGCTGACCGGCGGCATCGACCTGTCGGTCGGCATCGTCGCCACCTCCGCCGCCTTCGTGACCGCGACGCTGACGCCGCTGATCGGCCCCTTTCCGGCGATGGCGGTGGCAATGGCGGTGGGCGCGCTGGTGGGGCTGGTCAACGGCTTTGGCGCCGGCATCGCGCGGGTGCATCCGCTGATCATGACGCTGGGCACCGGGCTGATCGCCACGGGGTGCCTTCAGGTCTATCAGCGGTTCGTGATCGCCACCGGCAGCGACATCCCCGATATCCTCGAATGGCTGGGCACCGGGCGCACCGCCGGGCTGCCCAACGGCGTCTTCCTGTTCCTGCCCTTCGCGGCCTTCATCCTGTGGGTGATGCGTTTCAGCGGCTTCGGGCGGCTTCTGTTCGCGCTCGGCTCGAACGAGACGGCGGCGAAGCTGTCGGGGGTGCGCGCGTGGCAGGTGCTGATCGCGCTTTACGTGCTGTCGGGGCTGATCGCGGCGCTCACCGGTCTGCTTTACCTTGGCATGATCCGGGCGCCGTCCTTGTCGCTTGCCGTTCCGCTTGTGCTGCCCTCGGTCGCAGCGGCGGTGATCGGCGGCACCTCGATCTTCGGCGGGCGCGGCAGCTTCGCCGGGGCCATCGTCGGCGCGCTGATCCTGCGGGTGATCGACACGATGCTGACCCTCGCACGAATGCCGGAAGGGGCGCGTATCGCGCTGTTCGGGCTCATCATCCTGGCTGTCACAGCACTTTACGTGCGGTTCACCGAAACCCGGTAGGGAAGGTTTTCATGGCAAAATTTCGCATCGTCGGCATCAGTTTCGATCACATGCATATGGGCGATCTCTTGCGACAGGTCCACGACCACCCAGGCGCCGAGATTGCCGCGCTCTTCGACCCCGATCGCGCCCGGATGCAGGACGCGGTCGATACTTTCGCCATCCCCGAGGCGCGCGTTTTCACCGATTTCGATGCCTGCATGGCCGCCGGGCCCTACGACATGGCGATCCTCTGCGCCGCCCCGGCGAACCATGCGCGCTATACCGAACGTCTGGCGCCGCACGGGGTGCATGTCTTCGTCGAAAAGCCCTTCGCGGCCTGCGCCGCGGACGCACGGCGGATGATCGCGGCGATGGCGGGCACCGGGCGGCAGCTTGTCATCAACTGGCCGCTGCGCTGGGTGGAAAGCCATGTTATCGCCAAGCGGTTGATCGACGAGGGGCTGATCGGCGAATTGCGGGAGGTGCTCTTTTACGACGGTAATCGCGGGCCGCTCTATCACCGGGCGGGCAAGGTCGAGGTCTCGCCCGAGGAGGTGGAGCGCCTGAAGCCGACCTCGTGGTGGTACAAGCGGGCCTCCGGCGGCGGCTCGCTGCTCGATTACATGGGCTATGGCGCCACGCTCGGAACATGGTTCATGGGCGGCGAGGCGCCGCTTGAAGTCACCTGCACCGTGGACGACACCCCCGGCATCGAGGTCGACCAGCACGCCATCGCCGTGCTGCGCTACGCGCGCGGGCTATCGCGGCTGGAAACCCGCTGGGGCACCTTCACCGACCCGTGGACGCACCAGCCGCAGCCGACCTGCGGTTTTACCTTCGTGGGCACGGACGGCACGATCGCCTCGCCCGACTACGCGCCCGCGGTGACGGTGCAGACCCGTGCGCGCCCCGAACGCCACGAGATCCCGGCCGACCCGTTGCCCGAAGGCGCGCGCAACGCCATCGAGCATGTGCTGGGCTGCATCGCGCGGGGCGAGGCCGTGGGCGGCCCGCTCGACCCCGACCTGTGCCTCACCGCGCAGCGGATCGTCGATACCGCGATGCGCGCGGCCGAAGAGAAACGCACCCTGGAGCTGCTGCCATGAGTGACGCGACCAAGGACGCCGGAACCACCGACACCTATGCGCTGAAATCGGGCGACCTGCCCGAGATTGCCGCGCCCGACCTGCCCTACCGCCCACCGATGCCGAAAAGCTACCGGCCCCGGATCGGGGTCATCGGCACCGGTGGCATCTCCGCCAGCCATCTGGATGCCTACCGCGCGGCGGGCTGGCAGGTGGCGGCGCTGTGGAACCGGACCCGCGCCAAGGCCGAGGCCAAGGCGGCGGAATACTGCCCCGCGGCGCGGATCGAGGATGACTGGCAGGCGATGCTGGAAGACAGCACCATCGAGGTGATCGACATCACCCTGCACCCCGAACACCGGGCGCCGATCATCGCGGCGGCGTTGAAGGCCGGCAAGCACGTTCTCAGCCAGAAACCCTTCGTCACCGATCTCGACATTGGCGAGGATCTGGTAAAACTTGCCGAGGACATGGGCGTCAGGCTTGCCGTCAACCAGAACGCCCGCTGGGCGCCGCACATGGCATGGATGCGCGAGGCGGTGCGCGCCGGGCTGATCGGCGATCTCGTCTCGGCGCATGTGGCGATCCACTGGACCCATGGCTGGACGGCCGGCACCCCCTTTGATGAGATCGAGGACCTGATCCTCTACGATTTCGGCGTGCACTGGTTCGATTTCATCGCCTCGCTCGCGCCGGGGCGGGCGCGCAGCGTCTTTGCAACCACGACCCATGCCACCAAGCAGGCCAACAAGGTGCCGCTTCTGGCGCAGGCACTGATCCGGCTCGATGGCGGGCAGGCGAGCCTGGTCTTCGACGGCGGCGTGCCGCACGGCCCCCGCGACACCACCTTTGTGGGCGGCACCACGGGCAGCCTTGTCGCAGACGGGCGCGACCTGTCGGCGCAGGCGGTGACGCTGACGACGCAAACCAGCATCGCCCGCCCGGTGCTGGAGGGGCAATGGTTCAACGACGGCTTCCGCGGCACGATGGGGGAGCTTCTGTCGGCGATCGAGGACGGGCGCGAGCCGCTGAACGGTGCCCGCGAAAACCTTGCAAGCCTCGCCATGGCCTTTGCCGCCGTGCGCTCCCGGATCACCGGCCAGGAAGTCGAGATCGGCGCAGCGCGGCGGCTTGAGGGGTGAGCCAAAGACGTGGCGCGCAAGGGTCGGTCTTGCGAGCCAGCCCGCTCCCCCCCCCCGTTGCAACGCCGGGAATGATCCACCGGCGCCGAAGCGGTCCAGCGGGTGCAGCGGGTGCAGGACCGCGGCACCTTTCCCGACCTTGTCGATGGGCCTGACCTGAGACTTGGCCTGTTCGGGGTCAGGCTGGCGCGTGCCGCGGATGGCCGGGGGGGGTCAGCGGGCAGGCGCCGTCCGCCCCCGTCACCGGCACATGGGACTGGCGCGACGGCTCTTTCTGCCGCGAACTCGACTGGTCGGGCGACGACATTCCGTTCAACTGCCGGCTTGTCGAGGCCCGCGACGACAGCGAACCGCGCTTCGCCGTGGATCGCGGCGCCGGGCGCAGCGCGACCTTCAGCATCCGCTGATCGGCGCCCCGACGGAGCCTTTGAAATGACACGAAGATCGGCTTACCCTGCCGCAAGTACAGGAAATTGGGGGCCGACCGGCATGGCAACGGATCGCAAAACGGATCGCCGCAGCGCCTTCGTCATCCTCGCAATGCTGGCATGGCTCGTTGGCGTCGCGCCGCATCTGGTGGAATGGGCCCTGTCCGGCACACCGCCCGACGCACTGGTCTGGAACATGACCCATTACCACGTCACCTATCCCGATTTCGGCTTCCTGCGCCGGGGGCTGGTGGGCACGCTGATGGTGCCGGTTTTCGCGCCCCTGCCCGATGGCGGCGGGGCGGAATACGCCGTCATGCTGGCGATCGACGCGGGCCTGAGCCTGACGCTGGCGATCCTCGCCGCGCGGCTGTTCCTGCCGGCGGACGACGCCGCGCCGGGGCAGCGGTTTTTCGCAGGGGCGATCCTGATCGCACCAGTCGGCATGATGCAGCTGGGCCACGACGCCGCGCGGCTCGACCATGTGAATTTCGTTCTGCTGGCGCTTGCAGCGGCGGCGGTGCTGCGTGGGCGGGCGTGGCTGGCGGCACTGCTGATGGTCGCGGCGCTTCTGGTGCACGAGGCGGTGCTGTTCTACGGCGTGCCGGTGGTGGCGGCGCTGGCGCTGCGCCGATCAGGGACCGCGGCCGCCACCATCGCCCTGCCCGCCCTGCTGACGGCCGCCGCGTTGGTCCTGTGGGGCGGGACGCAGGCCGACCTTGCAACCGCCCTGCCGGCGGAGGTGGCGCTGGCCGCATCGGTCTGGACGCGCGACATGCTGGAACCCGCGCGCGGCTTTCCGCCCCTGCACTACGCCATTGCCGCCTACATGGCGCTGCTGCCGCTCTTGCTGCTGCACCGCCACTACCGGTTGAACGGCGCGGCGCCCGATCTGCTGTTGCTGGCCCCGGTGACGACACTGGCGCTGTTCGCGCTTGGCGTCGATTACGGTCGCTGGACGCAGTGCGTGTTCTTCGCGGTGCTCATGGTCATCGCTGCCGCCCCGACGCTCGGCCGCAGCCGGGGTGCCGACCTGCGGCCGCTGCCGGTCCGGCTTGCCATCCTGCCGTGGCTGCTGCCACTCGGCCCCATCGGCATCGCCGTGCTTTACCCGTTCCTGCCCTGGATCGTCTGAGGCCGTGTCCCCGCCTCAGGTTTCCAGCATTACGCTGACCCGGCGGTTCTGACGGCCCTTCTTCTCGATCTTGCCGAGCGCCACCTTGCCGATTTCGCCGGTGCGCCGCACATGGGTGCCGCCGCAGGGTTGCAGATCGACCTGACCCGCACCCGCCTCGCCGATGCGGATCAGTCGCACCTGGCCCGCGCCCTTCGGCGGCTTCGCCGACATCGTCTTTACAAGGCCCGGATTGGCCTCAAGCTCGGCATCGGTGATCCAGCTTTCGCTGACCGGCAGGTCACGCTCGATCAGCGCGTTGAGCCGCCCCTGCAACACCATCTTGTCCTCCGGTGCCTCGGGCATGTCGAAATCGAGCCGGCCCTTCTCGGCCCCGATCGCGCCGCCCGTCACCGGCAGCGGGATGACCACCGACAGAAGGTGCAGCACCGTGTGGATCTTCATATGAGCATAGCGCCGCTCCCAGTCGAGCCGCTGTTCCACCACCGCGCCCACCGGCGGCAGCGGCGCGGGCTCTTCGGACACCAGAATGATTTCACCATCCTCGCCCTTGACGCTTGTCGCAACCCGCATTCGGCCACCGGCCCAGTCGAGCGTGCCACTGTCACCCGGCTGGCCACCACCCTGCGCGTAGAAGATCGTGGCATCGAGCACCACGCCACCCTCATCGGTGACACGCTGGACCACACCCGACGCGGTCTTGCGGTAGGCATCGGCGATGTAAAGAGGATCGGTCATCAGGTTGGATCTCCTTCTTGGGGCTGGCGCACCCCCGCGTCGCCTTGCAGGCTTTCAGGGTTGCGAATCCAGACATCGCGCTGCGAATAGGGGATCTCGATCCCTTCCTCGGCGAAGCGCCGGGCGATCTCGTGGTTGAGGTCGCTATGCACGTTCATCATCCAGTTCACGTCGCGCAGGATGGCCCGGATCTCGAAATCGAAGCTGTCAGCGCCGAAGCCCCGGAACAGGATCGTTGGCGGCGGCGTCAGCAGCACCATCGGGTGCGCCTCCGCCACCTCCCTCAGGATCGCCTCGACACGCTTGCTATCGCTGGAATAGGCCACACCGACCGGCACGATCACCCGGCCGGTCGCGTTGTGATGGGTGTAATTTGTCACCACGCCGGAAATCAGGTCGGCGTTCGGCACGATCACGTCCGACCGGTCGAAGGTCTCGATCCGGGTGGAGCGGACAGAGATTTCGCGCACATAGCCGTGTGTCGTGCCGATCTGCACCCAGTCGCCTTCCTTGATCGGCCGTTCGATCAGCAGGATGATCCCCGAGACGAAGTTCGACACAATGGCCTGAAGCCCGAAGCCGATGCCGACCGACAACGCCCCGGCGACAATCGCCAGCGACGACAAGTCGATCCCCGCCACCGTGATGGCGATGAGCGCCGCGAGGAAGATACCGATATAGCCGGTGCCCGTCACCATCGCGTTGCGCCCGCCCGCATCAAGCCGGGTCTTGGGCAGAACGGTGCTGCGCAGCGTGCTCTGGATCAACCTTGTGGCGGTGTAGCCGATGACGAACACCACCGCGAGAACGAGGAAACTGCGCGGGTTGATCTGCACGCCACCGACGCTGAACCCGAGGATCAGCTGTTGCCACATATCGGCCAGCTGTGCCTGCCGCATACCCCAGATCAGCGCGAAAAGCGGCACCGTCACAAGGGTCAGCACGAACCCGATCAGCGTCGGTGTCAGCGCGTCCTCCAGCCCCTCTTCGCGACCGGTAAGAGCACCGTAAAGGTTGGTGACCAGACGTTGCAGCACACCCAGCCCGGCCAGCAGCGCCAGCGACCAGATCGTCGGGAAAAGAAAGCTCGACCCGGCGGTGAAATACCCGATTCCGGCCAGAACCGGCCCCGCGATCCCGAGCGCCATCACCGCCCGCCCGATCAGGGAAAGGACACGCGCGCGCAGCGGAGTTGGGTCATCGGTGACCTGCTCGGCCTTGCTGTGAAGAACAAGAAACCGCCCCAGCCGCGCCACCAACAAGCCGCTCAGCAGAACGACGGGAAAGAAGATGACCAACCGTTCCGACGGCGCGAAGGATTCGCTGTTCGCGACCATTTCGAACACCACGCTCAGCGCCAGCAGGATACCAAGGCCCACGGTGGTGCGTCGACCGCGCGCCAGCACATGGTCGGGCAGGTTGAGAGGGCGCGCGGCGGATGACCGGGCCGGGAACACCTGCCGCCCAAGCCACACCGCCGCCGCGATGGTCAGCGCCGCCCGTGGCACCGCGTCGAGCAGGACCGACCCGCGCAGCCCGACGAAACTGCTTTCAACCACAGCCTGCACCAGCGCGATCACGCCAAGCGCGGGCAGCGCGTGTAACGCGACCGACAGAAAGAACACCGACAGCCGCGCGGCGGCGGACGCCTCCTCCTGCGCCACCGGCCGGCGCATCAGGCGCCCGGACCAGGACGCGCCGCGCAGTATCAGCACGACGCCGATCAGCAGGTAGAACAGGACGAGCGGGATGTTGTCACCGAATTCCGCGCGGTAGATCGGCGATTGCAGCAGCCGGGTGGTTTCCGTCCACAGGTTGCCGAAATAACCAAGCAGCGCGGTGACCGCGCCGGGCCAGTTGGTCGGGTTCAGCGGCGAAGGCTGCAAGGTCAGCAGCGCGCCCGCTTGCCGTTCCGCGAGAAGCGCGTCGATCTCTCCGATCAGGCCGATGGCGCGGCGCAATTCGGCCTCGGCCCGACGGCCCGGCGCCTCGGCCTCGGCCAGCCGCGTGCTCAGGTCAACGCGCTGCGCCGCGATACCCTCGGGCTCGCTGGTGCCATCCTCGGGCAACGGGCCGAGGGCCGCGATCTGGGCGCGCAGCGTTTCGATCCTCGCGGCATTGATCCCGGTTGCCACGCGAAGCCGGTCGCGCCAATCGACAAGCTGCGCGCGCAAGGTCTCGAACGCGGGGTCGGAGGCGCGGGCCGCGTCGATCACGCTTTCGGCGCGATCGGCTGTGCTCTGCCATGCGCCGTAATCGGGTGCGACGGAAGGCTCCTGCGCGACGGCGGAAACCGCCAGCGCGAGCAGAACCAGCGATAGGGCGAGGAACCGCCGAACTATCACGGGATTACTCGTAAACCGACGGCAGGTCGCGCGGCTCGCCGGCGAGCCACTCGGGCACAGGCAGGCCCTTTTCGCGCAGGAAGGCGGGGTTGAACATCTTCGACTGGTATCGCGTGCCGTAATCGCACAGGATCGTCACGATGGTATGGCCCGGCCCCATCTCGCGCGCCATGCGCAGCGCCCCGGCCATGTTGATGGCAGAAGACCCGCCGACGCAGAAGCCTTCCTTGGCCAACAGGTCATAGGCCAGCGGCAGCGCCTCGGAATCGGGGATCTTGTAGCTCATGTCAGGGCGGAAGCCTTTAAGGTTCTCGGTCTCGCGCCCCTGCCCGATGCCTTCGGTGATCGAACTGCCCTCGGCCTTGAAGTCGCCGGTGGTGTAGAAGCTGTGGATGGCCGAGCCCTCGGGATCGGCCAGTCCGATCTTCACCCCCTTGGGTTGCAGCGCCATGCCGACCCCGGCAAGGGTGCCGCCCGTTCCAACGGCGCAGATGAAGCCATCGACCTTGCCGCCGGTCTGCTCCCAGATCTCGGGGCCTGTCGTCTCGATATGCGCCTGCCGGTTGGCCACGTTGTCGAACTGGTTTGCCCAGATCGCGCCATTGGGTTCACTCGCGGCGAGCGCCTCCGCCAACCGTTCCGAATAGCGCACGTAATTGTTGGGATTCTTGTAGGGTGCGGCGGGCACCTGCACCAGGTCCGCGCCGGCCAGCCGGATCATGTCCTTCTTTTCCTGGCTTTGGGTCTCGGGGATGACGATGACGGTCTTGAACCCCATGGAAGCGCCGACCAGCGACAGACCGATACCGGTGTTGCCGGCGGTGCCCTCGACGATGGTGCCGCCGGGGGTCAACGCGCCCCGCGCAACGGCGTCACGGATGATGTAAAGCGCGGCGCGGTCCTTGACCGACTGGCCGGGATTCATGAATTCGGCCTTGCCGAGGATCTCGCAGCCCGTCGCGTCGCTGAGCGCGCTGAGCCGAATGAGCGGCGTGTTGCCAACCGCGTCTGCAAGGTCGTTTCGGATCGTCATGGCCAGTCTCTCCGCGCTGCGCCCCGGCGGCTGCGACCGGGGCAAGTATGTGCCCGACAGGGATAGGCGCGCACGCCGGCAAACTCAAGCAGTTCACGCCACTCAACCGCGCAGCCAGGCCCGTTTCAGCATCAGCCATTGCACCGACAGGATCAGCGGCGCGTTTGCCAGCTCGCCACTGTTCAGCATTCCGACAAGGTCGTCATAGGGCACAAGGACGTTGCGAATGTTCTCGCCCTCGTGTTCCATCCCACCGGTGCGCTTGCGGTCATCTTCCAGCGCCGCGATCCCCACGTAGGACACAAGGTATTGCGCGATTCCGCCGGACGACGGGTAATAACCCGCCACCTTGTGAAGCGCATCGAGAGTCAGGTGCGCCTCTTCCAGCGTTTCGCGGTGCGCGGTTTCCTCGTGGCTTTCGCCCGCGTCCACGATACCCGCCACCGGTTCCAGCAGCCAGGGCTGCGGGTCGCCCAGCGCATAGGGGCCCATGCGCAGCTGTTCGATCAGCATCACCATGTCGCGCTCGGGGTCGTAGGGCAGAACCGTCACCGCCTCGGCCACGTTGAAGATGGCGCGCGCTCCGGTCTCTGACCAGCCGCCATCGAAGCGGCGAAAACGGGTCTCGTATTCCTCGACCGTGAAGAATTTCTCGTAGGGGCGGTCCAGTCGCGTGACCTGCACGTCATCGCGGGTCAGCGGGCTGGACGCTGTCACCGGGCGGCGGCGCGCGGCGGCGTTGACATGCGCCTGCGCGCGGGCGCGGATGATGGCAAAGCGCGCGGCAACCTCGCGCGGCGTCTCGCGGCCATGGGCGCGCATGACCTCGGCCGCCGCGAGGCAGGTCAGATCGCCCCAGTCGCGCGCCCAACCGGCCAGAGACCACGGCCCGCCCGGCTGCCAGGGGGCGTCTTGCGGCATGAACACCTGCGCCGGTTCCCCCCCCTGCGGGCCATTCACCTCGACCGGAACGAGGTCATAGCCAAACGCGCCTTCGTAAAAGCGCAGGCGCTGAAGCTCCGCCGCGCTCACGTCGCGCAACAGGACGCCCTCGGCCGCGTCGCGCGCGTTCTCGACCAGCATCGGGAAGGCCTCGCCCTGCGCCCGGACGGTGCCAAACCCGGCCAGCGTCGCGCGCGGAAGGTCACAGTCGCGCCCCAGAACGATGGCACGCAGCGGTCGGAACCGCAGGGTTCCGAAGAAAAACAGGGGGGTCATCGCTTTCGCTAACTCCAGCGGCGGTTCACAAGCTCGGCCACCGCGCCCGAAACGGCCCCGCCGACCAACAATATCACCAGACATGTGGTTGCCGACAACAAGGACAAGCCGTAATCCAGAAACAAATCCAGCGCCGCGATCACGGCTTCGCCCAACCCGTCATAGCGCAGCCGGGTGGAGCGGTAGAACATCTCGAACAAGCCAAAGCCCAGAATCGTCCAGAACGCAATCTGCACCGAGACCCGCACGCCCGTCGTGATCGCCATCGAGATGCCCTGCCCGACAAGGCCACCCATCGTCGCCCAGCCCTGCCCGAGCCCGATCACCGCCACGATCGGCGCCAACCATTGCCGGGGCTGGCCTGGCGGCATCGTCTCACCGTAGGCCAAGGCGGCAAGATAGCCCACGGCCGCGAACAGGATGGCAGAAACGAGCTTGGCGGTTGTCGGCATGGCCTCAGCCGGGGCGGGTGACAGAAATCTGCGTGACATCAGTATTGCCGCTATGAAAGCTTGCGGCGCAAGAGGTCAGGTAGAAATTCCACATCCGGAGAAAGCGGTCGTCGAAGCCAAGCGCCGACACCTCGTCCCATTGCGCGTTGAACCTGTCATGCCAGCGGCGCAGCGTCTGGCTGTAGCTTTCGCCGAATTCGTGACTGCCGACAAAGCGCAGGCCGGCCTTTTCCACCTGTTCGCGCAGCACCTTCGGGGCGGGCAGCATCCCGCCGGGAAAGATGTATTTCTGAATGAAATCGACGCCCTTTCGGTAGATCGGCCAGCGTTTGTCACAAACGGTGATCACCTGCATCGCAGCAACGCGGCCGGGTTTCAGCCGCTCGCGCACGGTGTTGAAATAGGTCGGCCAATAGGCCTCGCCCACCGCTTCGAACATCTCGATCGAGGCGATGCCGTCGAACTGCCCGCGCACGTCGCGGTAATCCTGCAAACGGATATCGACCTGATCGGCGATGCCCTCGCGCGCCATGCGCGCGACCGCGTAATCGTGCTGTTCACGCGAAATCGTCAGCCCGGTGATCCGCGCGCCGCGTTCCTTGGCCACATATTCCGCAAAACCGCCCCATCCGCAGCCGATCTCCAGCAGGTGATCATCGGGACGCACGCCGATCTTGTCGGCGAGCGCGGCGTATTTCGCGCGTTGTGCGGCCTCGGTCGCTTCCTGCCCGCTGTCGAACAAGGCCGAGGAATAGGTCATCGTGTCATCAAGCCAGAGCGAATAGAACGCGTTGCCCAGATCGTAGTGGTGGGAAATGTTCTTCTTCGCCTGCCGCTTCGAATTGCCCTGCATCCAGAAGCGCAGCCGTTCATAGGTGCGCACCAGCGCCATGCCGGTGAAGCCGTCATACATCGCGTCATTGTCGGCATGGATCACATCCATCAGCGCTTGAAGGTCGGGCGTGCACCAGCCGCCATCGAGATAGGCATCGCAAAAGCCCAGATCACCCTCTCGGATCAGCCTCGCGAAGACATCGGTATCGTGAACCTCGCAAATCCCGACCGGGCCGGGATTCGGACCCTCGGCGCGAAAAACCCGGCCATCGGGCAGCACGAAGTCGATGCGCCCGTTTTGCAGCGCCGCCACCTGCTCAAACACCTGCGCGAAGTAGCGCGGCAGGCCGGTTTCGCCGACCGTTGTTGTCCGAATGTCCATATGCCGTCCTTTGTTCCGTCCACCCTGAACGGTAAAACCCCGTTCTGGCAAGGAAATTACCCCTTCATTGCGTGGTAGGCGTCAAGCGCGCGGGTGCGCCCCTCTTTTAACGTCACCATCGGTTCGGGCCGCTCGCGGATCGTCCACGAGGCGGGGATCGCTTCGGCGAAGTCCCGCGCCCCGGCGCCGCGCAACCAGTAGTCCCGGTAGGCGCCCCTGCGGTCAAACTTGTCGGCCTGCGTTTCGGGGTTGAAGATGCGAAAGAACGGTGCCGCATCCGGCCCCGATCCCGCCACCCACTGCCAGCCCATCGCGTTCGAGGCCGGATCCCAGTCGGTCAGCGTGTCGGCGAACCAGTCCTTGCCGACCTGCCAGTGCACCATCAGGTGCTTGGTCAGGTAGGAGGCCACCAGCATCCGCGCCCGGTTGTGCATCCGGCCGGTCACGTAAAGTTCCCGCATCGCGGCATCGACGATCCCGACACCGGTTTCGCCACGCCTCCATCGGGTCGCGGCTTCACCGTCGCCCCGCCATGGGAAGGCATCCCACTCGTCGCGCCAGTTGCGCGTCAGGATCTGCGGCGAATGGAACATCAGGTGATAGGCGAAGTCGCGCCAGACCACTTCCTTCAGAAAGTGCTCCGCCCCGGTGCCGCCCTGCCCGTCCATCGCGCGCCAGCCCTCGTGCCAGCAGGTGCGCGGCGAAATCTCGCCGTAGGTCAGCGGTTCCGACAAGCCCGAGGTTGCATCGAGATCGAGGAAATCGCGCTCGTCCTTGTAGCGCGCAACGCGGGTCTCAAGGAAGTCGCCCAGCCGGTCGCGCGCCGCCCGCTCGCCCAGAAGCAGGTGCTTTTCGACAACCGCCGCACCGCGCTGCATGGCTGCATCGAGTGACCAGTCCGCCAGCCGCTCGCTTTGAGGCAGCGGCGCGGGAAAGCGCAGCGACGGCACCGGCAGCGGCGCGGGCACCGCCCGGTCGCGCACCGCTTTCCAGAACGGCGTGTAGACCCTGTAATAGCCGCCGCTGCCGGTCTCGACGGTCCAAGGCTCGAACAACAGATGCGCGTTGAAGCTTTCCACCCCCACACCCTGATCCTTCAGCGCCGCCTTCAGCTTTCTGTCACGGTCCTGCGCCTGCGGGTCGTAAAGCCGGTTCCAGACGACTTTCGTCGCCCCTGTTTCGCGGATCAGCCCTTGCAGCACCTCCAGCGCATCGCCAGAGCGCAGCACCAGCGCGCCGCCCTGCCCGGCCAGCGTATCGGCGAACTGCCCCAGCGCCCTCGCAAGGCGAAACCCCGGCGCCGCGCCAAGCGCGCGCACGGCGTCGTCGCGGATCACCACAGGGATCACCGGGCGGCCTTCGCAGGCCGCAAGCGCCGGGTTGTCGGCCAGCCGGAAATCCCGGCGCATCCAGTAGAGGATCGGTTGCGTGCTCATGCCGCCTTACCCCTTTTCATAGCGTTATCGACGGTGCGACGCTGTCGAGACGCAGGTGGCGAGGGCATGACCGAAGGCGCGCCACCCGCGGCGCAATTCGCGCGGCGTGCACCGCCCGAACACTGGCGACTTCCGCAGGACAGACCTTGTCGAATGATGACAGCATCCAACCTCCACACGAAACCTTTGAAGAAGTATGCACAGGTAGCGCAAGTCCGGCGGAGATCAACGGCTCAAATCACCTTGTCGAGCGCCGCGATCAGCGCTTCGACCTCTTCAGGCGCCGTGTAGTGGGTGAAACTCAGCCGCAGAACGCCAAGGTCCGGATCGACCCCCACGGCGTCAAGCGCGCGACCGGCGTAGAAATCACCGCCCCCCGACATGATGCCGTGCCGGGCCAGATCGGCCGCCGCCGCAGCCCCCGGCCGGTCCAGCGCCACCGCAACCGTCGGGGCGCGCCTCTCGGCTTGCCCCGGCCCGATCAGCCGGGCGGAGTTCTTCGAGCCGAGATAATCCAGCAGCGGCTGCAACAGCGTCTTTTCCTGCGCCCGCATGAGCCCATGCGCATGACGCGCCGCCGCAGCCGCCGCCTTTGGCCCGCCGTGATGGGCCGACAGCGCCTCCATGTAATCGGCGATGCCGGCGCAGGCCGCCACCTGTGCGTGATCGGGCCCCGCCGGGGTGAAGCGTTTGTAAAGCACATCGCCGTTGAAATGGTGCGCCTGGTTGGGCAGCGCCGCGCCCAAGGCGCGCCGGATCACCATGATCCCCTGATGCGGGCCATAGGTCTTGTAAGCCGAGAAAAGGTAGATATCCGCCCCCAGCGCGCCCACATCGACGAAGCCGTGCGGCGCGTAGCTGACGCCATCGACGCAGGTCGCCGCCCCCGCCGCGCGAACCTGCGCGCAGATCGCGGCGACATCGTTGACCTCGCCCACCACGTTGGAACAGTGCGGGAAGGCGACCAGCCGCACCTTGCCATCGGCCAGAAGCGGCGCCAGCGCGGCCGGGTCGAGATGCCCGGTTTCCGGGTCGACGCGCCATTCGCGCAGTTCGACGCCATCCTCGGCCAGCCGCCGCCACGGGCCGGAATTGGCCTCGTGATCCTGATTGGTGACGACGATCGCCTCGCCCTGCGTCATGCTCTGTCGGAAGGCCTGCGCCAGCACATAGGCGTTCTGGGTGGTCGACGGGCCGAACGACAGCTCGTCGGTCTCCACCCCCAGCATCGCGGCCAGCCGACTGCGCGCCTCGTCCATCTCCTCGCCGCCAAGACGGCTGGCCGCGTAGGCGCCGTAGGGCTGCACCTTGCGTTCTTGATAGAACCGAAACAGCCGGTCGATGACGGGCTGACAGGGGAAACTGCCGCCGGCATTCTCGAAGAAGGCCTGCCCGGCCAGCGACGGCTGCGCGAAGGCGGGAAACTGAGCCCGCACCCACGTTGTATCCAAGGGGGTCATGTCCACTCCTTTGCCTGCGCCGAGACCGGCGGATGCGATCAGGGGTAGAACCGCCCTATCGGGGCGTCAAGCACACGCCGCCGCTTGCCGACCGCCTCCCTCAACACGCCAGCGCCGCGTGCAGCGCCGTCTCGGACCAGCCGCCAAGGGCACGCGCCACAAGGCGGCCATCCTCCAGCCGGGTGGCGATCAGCCGGGTCCAGCCGGTGTTCGCGGTCAGGATCTCCGGTCCGGCCCCGCAATCGCGGATGCCCGAGGCGATGCCGGTCTCGCCGATACGATGATTGGTCAGGCCGGTCGCGGCGGCAACCTCGCGCAGCCCGTCGGCACCATAGCGCCAGATACGCAGGCTGCGCGCGAGGTGTGGACGGTCGATATAGGCGATCTCCGTGGCGCCGTCGCCATCGAGGTCCGCCGCACCGATAATGGCAAGCCAGCGGTTTGACTGGCCGATATGGGGCGTCGTCGCGGCAAGCACCAGCGCGCGGCCCGTCCAACGGTAAACGGCGACCTGCGCGCCAAGCCGGTCGTGGCTGCGCGCAACGATCACCTCGTTGGTGCCATCGCCGTCAAGATCGGCAAGGCGCGGCGCGACATCCTCGAACACGTGCGGCGCCTCCAGCGTCAGCGCATGGCCGCAGGTGCCGCGATTGCCCGGCGCATCGACCCATAGCGTCGAGGGTTCGTGCCGCCGCCCCAGCACGTAATGCTGGTAGCGCGTGACCGGGTCCGCAAACCACGCCCGCGCCACAGGCCCGGCGGTTTCGGCGTCGCTCGTCACGCTGTCGGGGTAGGCCGTCTGGCGGACCGGATCGACGAGGCAAGCCGCCGCGCCGCCGCCCCACAGCGCCACGGCCAGCGCCACGGCCAGCGCACAGGCCAGCCGCTTCAGCATCAGATCTGCTTTTCCGGCATCCGCACGATGAGCCCGTCAAGTTCGTCGCTCACCTTCAACTGGCAGGTCAGGCGCGAAAATTCGTCGGGCTTGAAGGCAAATTCAAGCATGTCCTCTTCCATCGGGTCGATGGCGGGCAGCTTGTCCTTCCACGCCGGATCGACATGCACATGGCAGGTGGAACAGGCGCAGGCGCCGCCGCAATCGGCCTCGATTCCGGGGATGTTGTTGTCGCGCGCACCTTCCATCACGGTCAGCCCGTTGGGCACGTCGACCACATGTTCGGTGCCGCCATACTCGATATAGGTGATCTTTGCCATGGTCAGACTGTCCTTTGGATTTCGTCCTTTCCTACCTAGCTTCGCCTGTTGCGCATGACCAGTCCGAATGCACCCCTTTTCGCAGCGCGCTTGCCCCGAACCGGGGTCTTTGCGGCCCCTCGAAAAGCCTGTATCCTGCGCCGCGAAGAGCCCCCGGAAAGACGGGGCAAGCGCAGCAAGGCAGGCACCCCGCATGATCCTCAGGCAGATTTCCATGGCCGGCCTTCTGGGTCTAGCTGCCTGCGCACCGATGCCGGGGGCCGAGGTGTCGCGCGTGTTCGACCGTGACGGTAGCATCGTGACGCGCGGCGAAGGGCCGGAGGACGCCCGCCCCGATGCCTGCTACGCGCAGGACGTGACCCCGGCGGTGATCGAAACGGTGACCGAACACGTGGTGGTAACGCCGGCCGAGCGCGACGAAGCGGGCCGGGTGATCCGCCCCGGCAGTTTCCGCACCCATACCCGCCAGCGCATCGTCGAGGACCGCCGCGCGATCTGGTTCGAAACGCCTTGCGCGGCGCAGGATGACCCGGCCTTCATCGCCTCGGTGCAGCGGGCGCTGCGGGCGCGCGGGGTCTATCAAGGGCCGATCTCCGGCGTGATGGACCGGCGCACGCGCACCGCCATCCGCCGCTTTCAGGACCCTCAGGGACTCGATTCCGGGGTGCTGTCGCTGGCCGCTGCACGACTGCTCGGCCTTGCAGTCTGGGATCCGGTCGCCGCGCGCGGCCCGCTCGACACCCCGCAGGGCGGCTAACCCTGCGCACCGCGCCCCCCCGCCGGATGCACACTGGCGGGGGGGGCTTTTCTCGCAGACTTGGCTGCGCTTACTTTGCGTCGACCGGCAGCGCCACGAAGCGCGGCGTGCCCGCCCGGCGGATCAGCAACAGCACGGAGTTCTGCCCCGCCTCTTCCGCTGCATCGACACGCTCGCGGAATGCCGCGATGGTGGAGATCGGCTGCTGCCCGACCTCGGTGATCACGTCGCCGGGCTCCAGCCCGCGCGCCGCAGCCTCGGAAGACGGATCGACGTCCACCACCAGCAGACCATCAGAGATCCCGTTGGCCGCGCGCGCCTCGTCGGTCAGGGGGGCCAGCGTCAGGCCGAAGAGTTCCGCCGACGCGGGCGCTTCTGCGCCGGGAGCTTCCGGGAAGGCCTGCGCCGCCGCCGTCTCGCGGCGGCCAAGCGTCACCCGCAAGGTCTGCGTTTCACCGTCGCGCAGGACCACGACGCGCACGGTTTCGCCCACCGGCGTAGCGGCCACAACCCGCACCAGTTCGCGCGTATCGGTAACCTCGGCCCCGTCGAAAAAGGTGATCACATCGCCAACCTCCAAACCGGCGTCGCGCGCCGGTCCGTCCGGCACATCGGTGACCAGCGCGCCAGTGACAACGTCAAGGCCAAGCCCCTCCGCGATCTCGGCATTGACATCCTGAATGCGCACGCCCAGCCAACCCCGGCGGGTTTCGCCGAATTCCTGCAATTGCGCGATCACGCCCGACACCACGTTCGACGCCATCGAGAAACCGATCCCGATCGAGCCGCCATTGGGGCTGAGGATCGCGGTATTCACGCCGACGACCTCGCCATCCATGTTGAACAGCGGCCCACCGGAATTGCCCCGGTTGATCGCCGCGTCGGTCTGGATGAAATCGTCATAGGTGCCGGACAGCGCCCGGCCACGCGCCGAGACGATGCCCACCGAAACCGAGAAGCCCTGGCCCAGCGGGTTGCCCATCGCCATCACCCAGTCGCCGACACGCGCCGCGTCGCTGTCACCGAAACTGACAAAATCCAGCGGCGCATCAGGGGTGACCTTGAGCAGCGCGATATCGGTATTCGCATCGGTCCCGATCACCTCGGCCGGAAGCGTCAGCCCGCTGCGGAAATCGATCATGATTTCATCGGCGCCGTCGATGACATGGTTGTTGGTGACGATATAGCCATCCTCCGAGATCACGAAGCCCGAACCGAGCGCATTGGCCCGTCGCGGCGCGGGCCGGTTCAGACCGGGCTGCTGCCGGTCGAGGAAATCGTTGAAGAAATCCTCCAGCGGCGATCCCGGCGGCACCTGCGGCAACGGTCCGGTGCCAGAGGCAACAAGGCTTGAAGTCGTGATGTTGACAACCGCATCGCCGACCTCGTCCACCAGCCCGGCAAAGCTGCCGGGGCCGCCCGCTTGCGCGCGGCCCGGCTGTGCGGCCATGACCACCACCGCAAGCGCAATGGCAACGATCAGCGCCAGCGTCGTCACCTTGAAAAGAAGCATCCTGCCATGCGACGCGGCACGCACGCCGACCCGCGGGTTGATGGTTGGCATTGTCACTCGAAAATCCTCCTGTAGATCTGTTTTCAGGCTCCGCTTGCCTTGGCTATCTCACCATATTTGCCCGGTGGCGGTATCAATCAAGCAGCCCACCCGACATAAACGTCACATAGGCGTGATGACACCGACAGCGCAGTGGGCGCGACAACGCGGCACCGTTACGGCGCGCCCGGCGCACCGTCAGACCATCGGCGCCATGATTTCCACCGCCTCGCCATCGCGCACCGCCGTGTAAAAGCAACTGCGCCGGTTGGTGTGGCAGGCCGGTCCGGTCTGGCGCACCAGCGCCAGCAGGCAATCGCTGTCGCAATCGACGCGCAGCTCTGCCAACTCCTGCACATGGCCGGAACTTTCGCCCTTTACCCAGAACGCCTGCCGCGAGCGCGACCAATAGGTTACTCGCTTCGTTTCCAGCGTCCGCGCCACCGCCGCCGCGTTCATCCACGCCATCATCAGCACCTCGCCGGTGGCCTCTTCCTGTGCGATGCAGGGGATCAGCCCGTCAGCGGTATACGTCAACGTTTCGGGATCGAACCCCATGCCTGTCACCCTTTGCATTTCTGATCCTGTTCGCTACTTATAGGGAACACGACCGGGGGAAAAGCCCATGACCCAAGAGACCGACCTGATCAAGCTCTACTCGCAGCGCATCCTGGCGCTTGCCGCCGACATTCCCCTGACCGACCGGCTCGACGCACCGCAGGCGACGGTGCGCAAACGCGCGCCGCTGTGCGGCTCCACCGTGACCGTAGATCTCGACGTGGAAGGGGGCCGCATCACCCGCTTCGGACAGGATGTGAAGGCTTGCGCGCTCGGCCAGGCCTCGGCGGGACTGATGGCCGCCAACATCCTCGGGCGCAGCCGCGAGGAGGTGGAGACCGGGCGCGATCAGTTGCGCGCGATGCTCAAGGACGGAGCGCCGCCGCCGCAAGCGCCCTTCACCGGATACGAGGTGTTGGAACCGGCCCGCGACTACAAGAACCGCCATGCCTCGATCCTGCTCGCCTTCGAGGCGACCGCTGACGCCATGGCAGAGGCCGAAGCCGCCGCCTGCGCCTGACATCGCGGCGTCGAGTGTCATCAGCCCGTTCGCGCCCGGTTCGGGCCGTCTTCGCACCCGGATTGGGCACATGTGGCTTGTCTGCGGCTGGTCGCTGGTCCGGCGGCCTTACCGAGGCAGGCTTTCAACCTGCGTCACGAAATCCTCGCCCCGTTTCTCGAAATTGTCATACTGGTCGAAACTGGCCGCGGCCGGCGCCAACAGCACCACCTCGCCTGGCTTCGCCTCGGCCGCCGCGCGCGCCACGGCCACCGCCATGCTGGTGCAGATTTCGGCCTCTACCGCACCGATTTTCAATGCAAAATCAGCAGCGTCCCGGCCAATCACGTAGGCTTTCACCACCGAGCCCAGCGCCGGTTTCAGCGCCTCCAGCCCGCCGTCCTTCTCAAGCCCGCCGCAGATCCAGCGCACTTGCCCGAACGCCGACAGTGCCTTGGCCGCGGCATCCACGTTGGTGGCCTTGGAATCGTTGACGAAAATCACCCCGCCAATCTCCGCCACCCGTTGCGAGCGATGCGGCAAGCCCTGGAAACTGTGAAAGGATTTTTCGATCCCACGGGGCGAAAGTGCAAGCGCCCTGACCGCCGCATAGGCACTGCACGCGTTCTGATGGTTATGCACCCCCGGCAACCCGGCAACATCGCGCAGGTCGATCGACGCCACCTGCCGATCCTTGCGCCATTCGGCCAGAAACCCCTTGCGCGCACAGACAGACCACCCCGGCCCGGTCAGCTTGCGGCCGACGGAAACGCGGATCAAGCGGCCGTCACCGACTCCCTCGCTCATCTGCCCGGCAAGGAACGCACCCTCGGGTTCATCGACGCCGATCACCGCCCGATCCGGCCCGCCCTCCGCAAACAGCCGCCGCTTGGCCGCGAAATACCCGCCAAGACCGCCATGCCGATCAAGGTGATCGGGGGAAAGGTTCGTGAAAACAGCCACATCCGGTGTCAGGGCGCGGGCAAGCTCGGTCTGGTAGCTCGACAGTTCCAGCACGATGACCTCGCCATCCACGGGCGGGTCGATGTCCAGAATCCCGCGCCCGATATTGCCCGCCAACTGCACCGGCGTGCCGTTTTCGGCAAGCAGGTGCGCGATCAGCGCCGAGGTCGTGGATTTGCCATTGGACCCGGTCACCGCGATCACCCGCGGCGGCGTGTCCAGATCCTGCCATTCGGATCGCCCGAGCGACCGGAAGAACAGCCCGATATCGTTGTCCACCGGCACCCCGGCCTCATGGGCTGCCGCGATCACCTTGTGCGGCGCGGGGTAGAGATGCGGGATGCCGGGGCTGGTGATCAGCATGTCCACCCCCTCCAGCGCGCCAGTGCGCGACAAATCGACAATCCCGACCCCCTCGGCCTCTGCCGCGGCACGTCCCTTGGCGCCGTCATCCCAGGCCAACACCTCTGCGCCACCGGCCCGCAACGCCCGCGCCGCCGACAAGCCGGACCGCCCAAGCCCCAGAACCGCCACCCGTTTGCCGTCCACACCTGAAACCGGGATCATCTCGCATCCTTCCCCTTCTTCTTGGCCAAAATACTCGAAATCCCGCCAGCAATCCCCTCCGTCCGGCCCCGGACCCATGCACCACCCGTTTGGCCAGCCCCCCCCGCGCGAGGAGGCCGCAAGGCCGAGGAGCGCTCAGCGCAGTTTCAGCGTCGCCAGCCCGATCAGCGCCAGGATCAGCGAGATGATCCAGAACCGGATCACGATCTGCGGCTCGGCCCAGCCACGTTTCTCGAAATGGTGATGGATCGGTGCCATCAGGAAAACCCGTTTGCCGGTGCGCTTGAAGTAAAGCACCTGAATGATGACCGACAGCGCCTCGGCCACGAACAGCCCGCCGACGATGGCCAGCACAAGTTCGTGCTTGGTGCTGACCGCGATCGCGCCAAGCGCGCCGCCAAGCGCCAGCGACCCGGTATCGCCCATGAACACCGCCGCCGGCGGCGCGTTGTACCACAAAAACCCAAGCCCGCCGCCGATCAGCCCGGCGGTAAAGACCAGCAACTCGCCGGTGCCCGGCACGTAATGCACGTCGAGATACTCGGTAAAATCCACCCGGCCCACGGCGTAGGCGATAACACCAAGGGTCGCCGCCGCGATCATCACCGGCATGATCGCCAGCCCGTCCAGCCCATCTGTCAGGTTCACCGCGTTGGCGCTGCCCACGATCACGATCATGGTGAAGGGCACGAAGAGCCAGCCCATGTTCAGCAGCAACGCCTTGAACACCGGAAAGGCCAGCTGGCCCGACAACTCATCGGGGTGGACCAGCAGCGCGACGACGCCCGCGATCGCGGCGATGGTCAACCCGATGGCAAAGCGCAGCTTTCCCGACACGCCGGCGGTGGTGTTGCGGCTGACCTTGGCGTAGTCATCGACGAAGCCAACGGCGCCAAACGAAACCGTCACGAACAGCACCAGCCAGACATAGGCGTTATCGAGCCGCGCCCAGAGCAGCGTCGACAGCGTCAGCGCCGCAAGGATCAGCAAGCCGCCCATCGTCGGCGTCCCGGCCTTGCTGATCAGGTGGCTTTCCGGCCCATCCTCCCGAATTGGCTGGCCGCTGCTGTATTTGCGACGCAACGCATTGATCAGCGGGCGCCCGAAGACGAAGCCGAAGACCAGCGCCGTGAAGAACGCCCCGCCGGCGCGAAAGGTGATATAGCGAAACAGGTTGAAAAGATCGCCGCCTTCCGACAGCGAGCTGAGCCAGTAGAGCATCTAACGGGGGTCCTTTCGGGTTTGCCGGGCGGCTTGGCCCAGTTTTCGCAGGCCGTCAACGACAAGCGACAGTTTTGTCCCCTTGGAGCTTTTGACCAGCACGATATCGCCGGGCCAGAGCAGCCCCGGCAGGGCCTTCGCCATGTCCTCGGCGGTCGCGGTGTGCAGGCCGCGCCTGGCCGCCGGCAGCGCGGCGCCCAGATGCGCCATCAGCGGGCCGCAAGTGCAGACGAGGTCAATCTGCTCCATCGCCGCAAGCGCCGCAAGCCCGGCATGCAGATCGGGCGCGCCCGGCCCCAGTTCCAGCATGTCGCCCAGCACCGCGATCCGCCGGCCCTTGCCCTGGCGCGTCGCGGCGGCCAGAACCTCGAGGCTGGCCGCGACCGAGGTCGGCGAGGCGTTGAAGGCGTCGTCGATCAGGTCGATGGCCTGCTCGTCGGTCGGGTTCAATACGATGCGCTCGCGCCGTCCCCGCCCGGTCCCCGGCTGCCACGGCCCTAGCGCCAGCATCGCCCGCGTCACGTCGCGCCCGAGCGCCGCCACCGTGGCCAGCACGAAACAGGCGTTCAACGCAAGGTGGCGCCCCGGCGCCGCAAGCTTGAAAAGGATCGCCTCGCCGTCGATCCCGGCTTGCACAATCGTGGTTTCATCGTCAAGCGTGACCGCGACAAGCCGCGCGTCCCGGCCGTCTTGCCCAACCTCGATCACGCGGGCGGCATGGGCCTTGGCGATGTCGCGCAGGATCGGCGTGGTGTCGAGATCGGCATTGATCAGCGCAGTGCCGCCCGGTTCCAGCCCCGCGAAGATCGCCGCCTTTTCGCGTGCGATCCCGGCGACCGCGTCGAAGGCTTCGAGGTGGACGGCGGCCACGGTCGTCACCATGGCGACGTGCGGCCGGGCGAGGCGCGACAAGGGCGCGATCTCGCCGGGGTGATTCATGCCGATCTCGATCACCGCGTAGTCGGCATCGGCGGGCATCCGCGCCAGCGTCAGCGGCACGCCCCAATGGTTGTTGTAGCTCGCCTCGGCGGCATGGGTCGGCCCGAAGGCGGACAGGGCGGTGCGCAGCATCTCCTTCGTGGTGGTCTTGCCGACCGATCCGGTGACGGCGATGACCGTCGCGCCCGTGCGCGCCCGCGCCGCCCGTCCAAGCGCCTCCAGCCCGGCCTGCACATCGCCCACGACCAGCAACCGCGCCTCCTCGGTCAGCCCCTCGGGCAGGTGGCTGACCATCGCGGCGGCAGCGCCCTTTTCAAGCGCCTGCGCCACGAAATCATGCCCGTCGCGCGCCGCCTTCAACGCCACGAACAGGTCCCGGTTGCAGCGTGCGGGTGTCGATGGAGACGCCCGTCGCCTGCCAGTCGCCCCGCACCGTGCCGCCCGTCGTGGCGGCGGCCTCGGTCGCGGTCCAGAGCGGCGTCATATCCGGCCCTCCAATGCGGCCACGGCGACGCTGGCCTGTTCGACGTCGTCGAAGGGATAGACCACGTCGCCCACAATCTGCCCGGTTTCGTGCCCCTTGCCCGCAATGAGCAGCGCATCGCCGGGGCCAAGCGCATCGACGCCCCGCAAGATCGCCTCGGCCCGGTCGCCCACTTCGATCGCCTCGGGCGCGCCGCCCAGCAGCGCCTTTCGGATCGCGGCAGGATCCTCGCTGCGCGGGTTGTCGTCGGTCACGAAGACAACATCGGCATGCGCCGCTGCCGCTCGCCCCATCAGCGGCCGCTTGCCGCGGTCCCGGTCGCCGCCCGCACCCAGAACGATCACCAGCCGGCCCAGCACATGCGGGCGCAGCGCCTTCAGCGCGATTTCGACCGAGTCGGGCGTGTGCGAATAGTCGACGTAAACCGGCGCCCCATTGCCCCGTGTCGCAGCCAATTGCATTCGCCCGCGCACGCCCTTGATGCGCGGCAGCACGGCAAAGACCGCCTCCGCCTTCTCGCCGGCGGCAATCGCCAGCCCCGCCGCGGTCAGCACGTTCATCGCCTGAAACCCGCCGATGAGGTCGAGCCGCGCCTGGTGGGTCTCCCCCTGCCATCGGAACAGCACGGCCTGCCCGGTCTCGTCCATCCGCCGACCGGTGATGCGCAGTCGCGCACCTTCGGCATATTGCGCGACGGTGATCACCTCGATCTCGCGCGCCTCGCAGATCGCCGCGAGGTCCGCGCCCCTCGGATCGTCGAGGTTGATCACGGCGGTGGACTCTTCCGGCAAAAGGTCGCTGAAAAGTCGCGCCTTGGCGGCGAAATAGGCCTCCATCGTGCCATGATAATCCAGATGATCCTGACTGAAATTGGTGAAGGCGGCGGCGGCAAGCTGCACCGCGTCCATCCGGCGCTGATCGAGCCCGTGCGACGAGGCCTCCATCGCCACGTGGCTCACGCCGGCGCCCGCCATCTCCGCCAGCAGCCGGTGCAGCGTCAGCGAATCGGGCGTGGTGTGGAGGCCGGGGGCGGAAAACGCCCCCTCGACGCCAGTGGTGCCGATATTGGCCGCCTCAAGCCCGAGGAAGGCCCAGATCTGGCGGGTGAAGCTGGCGACAGAGGTCTTGCCATTGGTGCCGGTCACCGCGACCGCGGTTTCGGGCTGCGCCCCGAACCACAGCGCGCAGGCATGGGCGAAGGCGGCCTTTGCGTCCTCGGCCACCACGAGCGCGGCGTCGGCCCCGCGCAGCGCATCGGCGGCGATGGCGGCACCGGCGCGGTCGGTCAGGATGGCCCCGGCCCCCATGCGCAGGGCGTAGACGATGAACTCCGCCCCATGCACCCGCGTGCCGGGAAGCGCGGCAAAGAGCGCCCCGCGCACGACCTCGCGGCTGTCGAGCGCGACGCCGGTGACGGCCACATCACGCCCCCCCGTCGCGGTCAGCCCCAGGGCCGAGAGCGGTCTCGGGTCCATCTTCGCCATCTGCCCCCCATATCTGCGGCGCATGGCGCCTCGACTCACGACTTATTGTGAGGCACTGGATAGACGATAGCCCGCCTCGGGATCAACGTCTTGTGGCCTGAGCCCCAGAAGCGGCGCCACCCTGCGGATCACCTCCGCCGTGACCGGCACCGCCGTCCAGCCCGCCGTGCGCCGGGTTTCGCCCAGAACGTCGATGCTGGGTTCGTCCAGCGTGACCACCAGCACATAGGCCGGGTCATTGGCGGGAAAGACCGAGGCGAAGGTGGCGATCACCCGGTCCTCGTAGTAGCCGCCCTGCGGGTTGGGCTTGTCTGCCGAACCGGTCTTGCCGCCGACCTCGTAGCCCGCGACATCGCCGAGGTTGGCGGTGCCCTCGGGTTCCGCCACCACGGCGCGCAGCATTTCGCGCAGGGCAGCCGAGGTCTGTTCCGAAATCACCCGCTCACCCAGTTGCGGGCCGTCCTGCCGCAAAAGTGTCGGCCGGATCATGGTGCCGCCGTTGAGCAGCGTCGCATAGGCGGCGGCGAGGTGAAGCTGGGTCACCGAAATGCCGTGCCCGTAGGAAATCGTCATCGTCGCAAGCTGGCCCCAGTTCGCCTGCAGGATCGGGACACCCTGGCGCGCCTCGACCATGTCGAAATCGAGCGCCTCCAGCAGGCCGAGTTGCCCGAGGAATTGCTGTTGCCGGTCCGCCCCGATCCTCTGCGCCAGCCGCGCGGTGCCGATGTTGGAGCTTTGCACCAGCACGTCGCGCACCGAAAGTTCCGCGCCGTGATCGCTGTAATCGCTGATCGAGAACCCCGCCATGCGCATCGGTCCGCGAATGTCGATCATGGTGTCGGTCTCCACCATGTCCTCCTCCAGCACCTGCGCGATGGTGAACAGCTTGTAGGTCGAGCCCAGTTCGTAGCGCCCCTGAACCGCCCGGTTGAACAGCGGGCTGTCGGTCGGATCGCCTTCCAGCAGCGGGCGCGGCCGCTGGTTCGGGTCGAAATCCGGCAACGAGGCCAACGAGATCACTTCGCCGCTATGCACGTCGAGCAGCACAGCAGCGGCCCCTTGCGCGTTCATCAGGGTCATGCCGCCGGCCAGCACCTCCTCCACCGTCGCCTGCACGGTCAGGTCAAGCGACAGGTCCAGCGGTGCGCCGGCGCGGGCGGGATCGCGCAGTTCCTCGTCGAACTCGGCCTCGACGCCGGCAACACCGACGATCTCGGCGGCATTGACCGCCTGCTCTCCGAACCGCGCGCCGCCGAGGACATGCGCGGCAACGGCCCCGTTGGGGTAAAGCCGCATCTCGCGCGGGCCGAACAGAAGGCCGGGTTCCCCCAGATCATGCACAAACTGTTGCTGTTCCGGCGAGATCGAGCTGCGAATCCACATGAAGCGGCGATCCGAGGTGAAGCGCGCCAGCAAGGTGTCGGCGTCGAGATCGTCGAAGATTTCCGCCAGCCCCTCGGCAGCCGCTGCCGGGTCGATCAATTCATGCGGGTGCACGTAAAGCGCGTTGGTCAGAAGGTTGGTGGCCAGCACCCGGCCTTCTCGGTCGACGATATCGGCGCGGGTGGAGATGATCGAACTGCCCGAGGTGGCGACGGTCGGTTCCTCCGGTTCCGAGGTGGCAAGCGCAGTCATCTTGACGCCCACGGCGCTGAACGCCGCGAAGATGCAGACCGCCAGCACGAAAAGACGTCTTTCGGCGCATTGGCGCAGGGTGTCGCGCTGCTGTTCGTGGCGCAGGCGCAGGTTTTCGCGCTCGATCGCGTCGGGGTTCTCACCTTTCTGGCGCGCCTCGAGGATGCGCGCCAGCGGGCGCAGGGCGATGCGGCGGGTCATTGCGGAACCTCCGGGCGCGAAGACGTGTAGGACATGCCTTCAGCCTCCGCTTCGGGCGCACCGGGCGCGGCGGGCGCGGCGGGCGCGGTGTCGGGGCGCCAGATCACTTCGTCCATGACCGCAAACTGGTCGGGGGTCATCGGAAACAGGTTCAACCGCTCGAAGTTCAGATCGACCAGTTCGCGCAGCCGGTCGGGGCGGTTCAGATAAGCCCATTCGGCGCGCAACATTGCCAGCCTCTCGCGTTCAACCACGATATTGCGTTGCAGGCGCTCGACCGCGCGGATCGCCTGTTGCGTCTGGATGTTCTGCGAATAGGCCCAGTAGCCAAGCGCGATGACCACAAGCGCGCCGACGACGGTCAGAAAGTTCCGCATCACAGGATCTCCGACACGCGGGGCAGGCCCATCACGTCGCCCTGTGGCGGTGCGGCCGGCGCCTCGGTCCGGCGCGCGACGCGCAACTTGGCAGAGCGGGCGCGCGGGTTGCGGGCGATTTCCTCGGCTTCGGGCGGGATCGCCCGGCGCGGGGTCAGCGTGAAGCCGGGCTCTCGCTGGGCCGGTTCCGGCGCGTGACGCGATCCGCCGCCGCCAAAGCTGGCGCGATCCTGAAGGAACCGCTTGGCGATCCGGTCTTCCAGCGAATGAAACGTGACAACGGCAAGCGCACCGCCAGGGGCAAGCGCGCGTTCGGCGGCCATCAGCCCCTCGACAAGCTGGCCAAACTCGTCGTTCACCGCGATGCGGATGGCCTGAAAACTGCGGGTCGCCGGGTGGCTTTGCCCCGGCTTGGCGCGGGGCAGGCATTTTTCAACGATTCCGGCAAGATGAAGCGTCGAGCTGATCCGCGCCTCGGCCCGGTCGCGCACGATGGCCTTGGCGATCCGGCGCGCGGCGCGTTCCTCGCCGTAATGATAGAGGATATCGGCAAGCGCGCCTTCCGGCGCGTCGTTCACCAGATCCTCCGCCGAAGCGCCCGCCTGCCCCATTCGCATGTCGAGCGGCCCGTCGCGCAGGAAGGAAAAGCCGCGCTCGGCCTGGTCGAGTTGCATCGACGAAACGCCGAGATCCAGCACCACGCCGTCAAGTTTCGGATGCCCCGTCGCCCGCGCGTGCTGGTCCAGGTCGGAAAACGTGCCTTCCACAAGGATCAGCCGATCGCCGTAATCCGCCGCCCAGGCCGCGGCCATGTCGAACACCACCGGGTCGCGGTCGACCCCGATCACGGTGTCGGCCCCGGCGTCCAGCAACCCGCGCGCATAGCCGCCCGCGCCGAAGGTTCCGTCAAGCCACACCCCCGAAACCGGCGCAACCGCCTTCAGGATGGCGCCCAGCAGAACGGGGATGTGGGGATCGCCTGACGCGGGAACGGCTGCCGGGCCCGCCATCACGTGCCCTCTTGGCGGGTTTGACCGGCAAGGCTGAGCGGATCGAAGAACTCGCCCTCGCCAAGCGAAGCGAGCAGTTTGTCGATTTCGTCCGGGGCCGCCGCATCGGGGTTGAGGATGTGGAACTGGTCGCCCTTGCCCTGAAACAGCGCCTCGCCGCCAAGCGCGATCTTGTCCCGCGCGGCGGGCGGCAGGACAAGGCGACCGGTGTCATCGACCGATGTTTCGTCGCATTTCGAATAATAAAGGTATTCCAGAGCCTTGCGCAGCGGTGTTCCGCGCTGTTCAGCCTGGATCATGGAATCGATCTCATCGAACGCATCGCCCGAGAGGCATTCAAGAAAGGGCTTTCTGGGATCGCCGTAGGCAATGTAGAGGCGCGGGGCGCCGCCGGGGGTGTATTCCTTGTCGGAATTCTGAAGCACGCGGCGGAACTTGACCGGGATCGACACCCGGCCCTTTCCATCCACCTTGTTCCGGCTTTCGCCTTGAAACCTGCGCTCCACGTCCCCTGTCCCTACCTATCCCCTGCACCGCTCCGCGACCACGCCGCTCTGCGGATGTGAAAACGGCGGATCGAGCAAGCTGCCACTGCCCAATCCGCCGCCCTCGTCCCATCTCTGGGGTGTCCGACAACGCGCGCATTACCTGGGGGGGATGTCTGCTCTGCCCGCGCGCCGGATCTCAGTCGTCAGCAAAATTGAGTGCCTGTATGAAACTGCCGATTTTCTTGTCATTGCGGCCCTTGGTCTTTCGCCTTGGTGCCGGTGCATCTCGTTTGCTGTGCCATTCTTGTGGCACGGAAGGATTTACCACGCAATCCCTTTTTTTGGAATTTTTCCCCATTGGCTGCCACACAGCGCCGTTTCGATGAGGCTCTTGCCGGCAAATCACAGTCACTCGCGGAAAATGCAGCGGGCATGAAAGCCGGGCACCACAAGATCTAGCTGTGACCGGGTCGCCACAGGGGCATGGGGAATTTTCCCGGATTTTCACGAAAAACCCCGAAGCAGGCTGCTCCGGGGGGGTGACGGGATTTCGATGCGTGACGCAGAGGCGGTTCAGGCCATCGCGTCCTTGATGAATCGCGCCGCGAGACCGGCATAGGCTTCGGCCATCGGGCCCGCGCCTGCCGCGACCGGCACCCCGGCATCCCCGGCAACGCGCGTCTCAAGCGAAATCGGCAAGGCCCCGAGGAAGGGAATGTCGAGCCGTTCCGCCTCCGCCCTCACGCCGCCATGGCCGAAGATGAATTCCTCATGCCCGCAATTGGGGCAGCAAAAGACCGACATGTTCTCGATCAGGCCGAGGATCGGGGTCTTCAGCGTCTGGAACATGTTGATCGCCTTCTTGGCGTCCAGCAGCGCCACGTCCTGCGGGGTGGAGACGACGATCGCACCCGAAACCTCCGATTTCTGGCAGAGCGTCATGGCCACGTCCCCGGTGCCCGGCGGCAGATCGACGATCAACACGTCAAGATCGCCCCACTCCACCTGCGTCAGCATCTGTTGCAGCGCCCCCATCAGCATCGGGCCGCGCCAGACCACCGCCTGATCCTCCGGCAGCAGGAAGCCCAGCGACATCAGCGTCACGCCATGGCTGTGCAGAGGCAGGATCGTCTTGCCATCGGGCGAGGCGGGGCGCGCGCTCACGCCCATCATGCGCGGCTGCGACGGCCCGTAGATATCGGCATCGAGCAGCCCCACCCTGCGCCCGGCCCGCGCAAGCGCCACCGCAAGGTTCGACGACACGGTGGATTTGCCCACGCCCCCCTTGCCCGAGCCGACGGCAAGGATGCGCGCGACCGAGGCCGGCTTCATAGACCCTTGCTGCGGCTTGGGATGACCGCCGATCGTCAGGCTCGGCTGTTCTGCCTGCCCGCGCGGCGGCGGTTTCGGGGTCGGGGCATCCGCGGTGAGCACGACAGTGGCCCGCGCAACCCCGTCAAGACCGCACACCAATGCCTCCGCCGCGTCGCGGATCGGGATCAGTTTTTGCGCCATCCCGGTCGATGGCGCCTCGATCACGAAGGACACGGAATCGCCCGACACCGTGACCGCCCGAACAAGATCGCGGCTGACAAGCGTGCCACCATCGGGCAGCGCCAGCCTGTCGAGCGCGGCAAGAATCGTCTCACGGGTCTGTGTCATGGGTGCGCCTTTCAAACGGTGACCAACGCCTGCGCATCAGGTAAGGCCGATTGCGTCATCGTGCACCCCCAAAGAAAGCAGCATTTCGGATACATAATTTAGGCAATTGACCTTGGGTAAGCCAAAAAACTGTTCGTTTTGAAGACACTCATGCGATTTCTGCATAGCAGCATTGAGGCCGTCAGGGATTGTGCAGGCGCAGCATCGAGATATGTTTGTGTCAACGAAACGAACACGGGCCGCACCGGATCGCCGCGAAACGAAAGCGAAGCGGATCGTCGGCCCAAGATGAGAAAAGGACACCAGGCAATGGCCTACGCATCGAACACCACCACAACGCCGCTTTCGCTGGCCGCACGGTTTACCGAGATCCTCGACCAGGGTCGCGCATCCTACGCGGCATGGCGGGTCTACCGCGAGACGGTTCGGGAACTTTCGGCTCTGTCCAATCGTGACCTGAACGACCTCGGCATCGGGCGCGGCGAGATCCGCAGCATTGCCCTTGACGCGGCCTACGGTCAAGCCCGCTAGGGCCAGACGAGACATCTGCCGGAAACCTCCTCCCTTCTTCGGCAGATCTGCGACGGCCTCCTCCTCCTCCTCCCCGGAGGCCGTCGCCAAACGACACCGCCCCGACAACACGGGGTTTGTAATGCGGGCCACTTTCCTCCTCCCTTGGGGTCCGTAACACGAGCGGCGGCGCTTTTCCTCCTCCCTTGCGCCGCCGCCTGTAACACCGCCCCGAACCGGGGCTGAAGATCCGGGTTCCTCCTCCTCCCTTGGGGCCCGAGATGACGCGGCGGCGCCTCTCCTCCTCCCCGGCGCCGTCGCATCACAACACCGACCCGGGCGGGTTTCCTCCTCCCTCCTGTCCGGGTCGACAGATCGGCGTCTCTCCTCCTCCCTTGGGGCGCTGAGCTTTGGCGGTGGCACCCTCTCCTCCTCCCCGGGTGCCGCCGCCATTTTCGTTTTCATTCCAGAGTGGATCTTGCCGAGCCGCGCACATGGCGCCAATCCCGCGATCATGCCTGGCGCGGCTGGCGCGCAAGGGATCTGGAGGGCAACACGCAACCGCATGACACAAGATCCGTTCGTCGCCCCCATCGGCCATGCGCTTGCCAGTTCGATGCGCAGACCAACGACGCGCCGGACGCAGCGGGCTGGGCCGGAGCCTTGACGGTCGCGGGCAGGTGACGCGGTTTCTGGGCACCGGCCCCCGCCTGCGCGCCTTCAACACCGTCATGGCGCTGTTGCCGGCGGCCTCGTTGCTGCCGATCGTGATGGGCTGAGCGCATCCCGCCGATGAGCCGCGGCACGCGTGCGAAGAGGCTCAGAACGGCACGTCATCCGCCTGATCGGCAGCAACGAGGAACCGGCCCACGACCCGTTTCACCCCGGCCTTGTCGAAGGCAATCTCCAGCTTGTCGCCCTCCACCCCCTCAACCCGGCCATAGCCGAATTTCTGGTGGAACACGCGTTCACCGATGGTGAAGGCGGACTCGGCCTGTGCGTCGATGGTGAAATTGCGCGACTCGCGGGGCTGGCTGGTGCCGCGCGCGCCCTGTTTGGCATGCAGGCGCCGCCAGCCGGGGCTGTTGTAGACATCCGCCCGAACCGCGCGGTCCTCCAGCCCGGAGCGCCGATAATCTGCCGCGCCGCCCTGGTGCCCGTAGAGCCCCGGCGGCGTCAGCACCTCGACATGCTCTTCGGGCAGTTCGTCGATGAAGCGGCTGGGCAGTTGCGATTGCCACTGCCCGAAAACCCGCCTGTTGCCGGCGAAGGATATGGTGCAGATCCGCTCGGCACGGGTGATGCCGACATAGGCAAGCCTGCGCTCCTCCTCCAGCCCCTTCATCCCCTGTTCGTCCATCGAGCGTTGCGACGGAAACAACCCGTCCTCCCAGCCCGGCAGGAACACGGCAGGGTATTCCAGCCCCTTGGCGGCGTGCAGTGTCATCAGTGTGACCTTCGGCTCGCTATCGTCGGATTCGTTGTCCATGATCAGGCTGACATGTTCGAGGAAGCCTTGCAGGTTCTCGAACCCTTCAAGCGCCTTCACAAGTTCCTTGAGGTTTTCCAGCCGACCGGGCGCCTCCGGCGTCTTGTCGTTTTGCCACATGCCGGTGTAACCCGATTCATCCAAAATCATCTCGGCCAGTTCGACATGGGTCATGGTGCCCGCCGGCCTGTCATCTTCCACGAGCTCATCGACCGACCCGACGGCGCGCATCGGCCCCGCCATCAGCCCGCGCCAGCGATCCAGCCCGTCAACGAAGCGCTGCAACTCCGCAGCCCCCTTGCCGGTCAGACCCTTGGCGGCGAGAAGCGCCTTCGCCCCCTCGACCAGCGACACGCCGTTGGCGCGCGCCGCCGTCTGGATTTTCTGCTGCGCCTTGTCGCCGAGCCCGCGCTTGGGCGTGTTCACCACCCGCTCGAACGCGAGGTCATCCTCGGGGCTGACCACCAGGCGGAAATAGGCCATGGCATCGCGGATCTCCATCCGCTCGTAGAACCGTGGCCCGCCGATCACGCGATAGGGCAGGCCGATGGTCAGGAAACGGTCCTCGAAGGCGCGCATCTGGTGGCTGGCGCGCACAAGGATCGCCATGCCGTCGGGGCTGATCGGGTCCATATGCCGGGTGCCGCGCGCCATCGCCTCGATCTCGTCGCCGATCCAGCGGGCCTCCTCGTCGCCGTCCCAATGGCCGATCAGGCGAACCTTGTCGCCGCCCTGCGCCTCGGTCCAGAGTTCCTTGCCGAGGCGGCCCTTGTTGCCCGCGATCACGCCCGAGGCGGCGGCGAGGATATGCGCGGTGGAGCGGTAGTTCTGTTCCAGCCGGATCACCTTGGCACCGGGAAAATCGGTGTCGAATCTCAGGATGTTGCCCACTTCCGCGCCGCGCCAGCCATAGATTGACTGGTCGTCGTCGCCGACGCAGCAGATATTGGCATGCGCCTGCGCCAGCAGCCGCAGCCACAGGTATTGCGCCACGTTGGTGTCCTGGTATTCGTCCACGAGGATGTAGCGAAACCAGCGCTGGTATTGCGCCAGCACGTCCGGATGGGCCTGAAAGATGGTCACCATGTGCAGCAACAGATCGCCGAAATCGCAGGCATTGAGCGCCTTCAGCCGCGCCTGGTAGGCGGCGTAGAGGTTCACCGCGCGGTTGTTGAAGGCCCCGGCCTCGCCCGCCGGCACCTTTTCAGGCGTCCAGGCGCGGTTCTTCCAGCCGTCGATGATCGACGCCAGGGCGCGGGCGGGCCAGCGTTTCTCGTCGATGTTCTCGGCGATGATGAGCTGTTTCATCAGCCGGACTTGGTCATCGGTATCGAGGATCGTGAAGTTCGATTTCAGCCCCGCCAGTTCGGCGTGCCGGCGTAGAAGCTTGACGCAGATGGCATGGAAAGTGCCCAGCCACGGCATTCCCTCCACCGGCTGGCCGAGGAGGTTGGCGACGCGCATCTTCATCTCTCGCGCGGCCTTGTTGGTGAACGTGACGGCGAGGATCTCGTTGGGACGCGCCTTGCCGGTCGTCAGCAGGTGCGCGATGCGCGCGGTCAGCGCCCGGGTCTTGCCGGTGCCCGCGCCGGCCAGCATCAGCACCGGGCCGTCGAGCGTTTCCACCGCTTCGCGCTGCGGCAGGTTCAGCCCGTCGAGATAGGGCACGGGCCGCGCGGCCATGGCGCGGGCGGAAAGCGAGGCGGAGGCGAAAGCCTCTTCGTCGTCGAAAATATCCATGTATGCGACCCTAGACCAACCCTTTGCCGAGTTAAAGTAGTGTTCACGATCTGTTCGGAGCCGACCGTTTGCGCCGATTGCATCGTCGCGGCGGTGGCGTCCGCTTCGCCCGCCCCATGAAGGGGCGGTCTCATCGCACGCTTGGGGCCAGCCCCAAACCCCGGGAGTATTTTTGCCAAGAAGAAGCGGAACGGGGCTGGACAGGAGCCGCGCCCGGGGGTTGTCTGCGGAACCATGGACTTGCACCAGAGATATCCCGGCGTGAGCGACCTCAAGGCGCAGGCGCGGCGGCAGATCCCGCATTTCGTGTGGGAATACCTCGATTCGGCCACCGGCATCGAGGCGGTGCCGCGCCGCAACCGCGCCGCGCTCGATGCCGTGTTGATGCGGCCTTCCGCATTGCACGGCGAGGTCACACCGGACCTGACGTGCCGGTTGATGGGGCAGGACTACCCCGCGCCCTTCGGTATTGCGCCCGTCGGCATGTCGGGGCTTGTCTGGCCGGATGCGGAGCGGCGGCTGGCGCGCTTTGCCGCCGGGGCGCGGGTGCCTTACGGCCTGTCCACCGTGGCCACGCGGACGCCCGAGGAGGTCGGGCCATTGGCCGGCGGCATGGGCTGGTTCCAGCTATACCCGCCGCGCGACCCGGAGATCCTGGCCGACATGCTGGACCGCGTGCGGAGTGCCGGGTTCGGGACGCTGGTTCTGACGGTGGATGTGCCGGTCGCCTCGCGGCGCGAGCGACAGACCCGCAGCGGCCTGACCAACCCGCCGCGCCTGACCCCGCGGCTCGCCTGGCAGGTGGCGCGGCGCCCGGTCTGGGCGCTTGGCACGCTGCGCCATGGCATGCCGAGGATGCGCACGCTCGACCGCTACATCACGCAAGAAGAGCGGCTGCCCTCCACCGCGCATGTCGGCTACCTGCTGCGCACCGCGCCGGACTGGGATTACCTTTGGCGCCTGCGCGACGGCTGGCGCGGCAAGCTGGTGGTCAAGGGGGTGCTTGACCCGGCGCCGGTGGCGCGGATGGAGGCTGGGGGGGTCGATGCGATCTGGGTGTCGAACCATGCCGGGCGGCAGTTCGACGCGGCCCCGGCCAGCATCGACGTGCTGCCCGCCATCCGGGACGCGACCACGCTGCCGCTGATCATGGATGGCGGAATCGAGGGCGGGCTCGACATCCTGCGCGCCCTCGCAAAGGGGGCCGATTTCGTGATGCTGGGACGGGCGTGGCATTATGCGCTTGGGGCACTTGGTGCGCGCGGCCCGGCGCATTTGCACGATGTGCTGTTGCGCGACATGGCCTCCTGCATGGGGCAGATCGGCGCGCGCCGCCTTGGCGACCTCGCCGGGCGGCTGATCGCGCACTGACCGGTCAGCAGCAGCCCGGCCCGGCTTCGTCCCCTGCGCCGGTCCCGCAGAACGGCGAGGCCGCGCCGCAGCCGGGGAAAATGCCGTAATGCCGTTCCCATGATCCGATGACCTCGAAATGCGGCGCGAACCGGGTGTCCGTCAGCATTCGCAGCGTGTTGCCACAAACCGGGGTGGTCCGCCCGGTCTCGAAAACGTGGTGCGCGTCGAGCGTGACGGCATCGGGCGCGTGGGGCAGCGTGCCGCGATAGATCACCGCCTGCCCGTAATCCTCGCAAGCCGGCTCCAGCCCCGGAATGTTGAACAGCCGGCAGGTCGCCGAGGTGAAAGCGATGCGCCCGGTTCGCGCGGCAAGCTGCGGGTTCTCGATGGCCAGCGGGCGGTGCGCCACCAGCCGGGGGTCGGCAAAGCCCGCCGCGCGCGCGATTCTCTCGAAATCGTTCCAGTAAAGTGCCCCGGACAGGCATTCGCCGTAGAGCACCGGATCGTCGCGCAGCGCCTCGGGCACGCGGCGGTCGGCATAGACATCCGCAAAATACATCTCGCCCCCGTCTTTCAGCAACCGGTGCGCCCCGCGCAGCACGGCTGCCTTGTCGGTGGCCAGGTTCACGACGCAGTTCGACACGATGATGTCGAAACTGCCCGGCTCCAGCGGCAACGCGTCGAGTTTCTCGATCAGGCCTTCGTGGAACGCCGTGTTCGGGGCGGCATGGCCGAAGGCGCGGGCGTGAAAGTCGCGGTGCGCGCGGGCCACGACAAGCTGCGCCGGGGTCATGTCGACGCCGACGACCGAGCCGGTTTCGCCGACAAGCGCCGACAGGACATAGACATCGCGCCCCGCCCCGCAGCCGAGATCGAGGATGCGCATGCCCTCCAGCGCGTCGGGCGCGATCAGGCCGCAGCCGTAGTACCGATCCAGAACGTCATCGTGCAGCAGCGACAGGATCCGCTTGACGTGATCGGGCATGGCATCGGGCGTGCAACAGGCATTGGTTTGCAGATCGGCGCTGCTTTGCAGGGTTTCGCCGTAATACTGCTTGACGCTGTCATGCTTCATGGCGCTGGTCTTTCTGTGTGGTTTGCGCGGCTGGTCAGACCGCGCATAGGCCCGCGCCGCACCCGCTTGCAATGCTCAAGCGCGGGTTCAAGCGGATGTGATGGCGCGTGGTTTGATGTGAGGCGCCGAATTGCCCGCAGCGGGTCGATCCCGTGCGGCACCCGGTCGCTTGCCGTGCAGGACACCGCCGGCGACATGCCGGAACGCATGAGACCGGCGCCAGCCGGGCACCACGCGCCGAACCGGCACCATAATCGGGATTGTTAGCGCTACCGCCGCAATTGCACTCCTGCCGCAACAATGCTGTTGGCAGCGCAGCAAAACTTGCCTAACGTTCGCGCCATCCGGACCAAAGGGAAGTGTTCATGGCCAATTTCGAGAAAATCCTGATTGCCAACCGGGGCGAGATCGCCATTCGCGTGATGCGCGCTGCCAACGAACTGGGCAAGCGCACCGTGGCGGTCTATGCCGAGGAGGACAAGCTTTCCCTGCACCGGTTCAAGGCCGACGAGGCCTACAAGATCGGCGAGGGACTGGGGCCGGTCGCGGCCTACCTGTCGATTGAAGAGATCATCCGCGTGGCCAGGGCCTGCGGCGCCGACGCGATCCATCCCGGCTATGGACTCCTGTCGGAAAACCCCGATTTCGTCGATGCCTGCAATGCCGCCGGGATCGCCTTCATCGGGCCGAAAGCGGAAACCATGCGCGCCCTTGGCGACAAGGCCAGCGCGCGGCGCGTGGCGATCGAGGCGGGGGTTCCGGTCGTTCCCGCCACCGAGGTTCTGGGCGACGACATGGACAAGGTCCGCGCGGAGGCCGAGGCAGTCGGCTATCCGCTGATGCTGAAAGCGTCGTGGGGCGGCGGCGGGCGCGGCATGCGGCGGATCATGGGCCCGGACGAGTTGGAGGAGAAGGTCCGCGAGGGCCGGCGCGAGGCCGAGGCCGCCTTTGGCAATGGCGAGGGCTACCTGGAAAAGATGATCACCCGCGCGCGCCATGTGGAGGTGCAGATCCTTGGCGACAAGCACGGCAATATCTACCACCTCTACGAACGCGACTGCTCTGTCCAGCGGCGCAGCCAGAAGGTGGTGGAACGCGCGCCCGCGCCCTACCTGTCAGAGACGCAGCGCGAGGAGCTTTGCCTTCTGGGCAAGACAATCTGCGAGCACGTCAATTACGAATGCGCCGGCACGGTCGAGTTCCTGATGGACATGGAGACCGGCCATTTCTACTTTATCGAGGTCAACCCGCGGGTCCAGGTGGAACACACCGTCACCGAGGAAGTGACCGGCATCGACATCGTCCGCGCGCAGATCCTGATCGCCGAGGGCAAATCGCTGATCGAGGCCACCGGCACCGCCAGCCAGTACGACGTGACGCTGGACGGCCACGCCATCCAGTGCCGGATCACCACCGAGGATCCGACCAACAATTTCATCCCCGATTACGGCCGCATCACCGCCTATCGCGGGGCGACGGGCATGGGCATCCGGCTGGATGGTGGCACCGCCTATTCGGGCGCCGTGATCACCCGCTATTACGACAGCCTGCTGGAAAAGGTCACCGCCTGGGCGCCGACGCCCGAGGCCGCGATCGCGCGGATGGACCGCGCCCTGCGCGAGTTCCGCATTCGCGGGGTCAGCACCAACATCGCCTTCGTGGAGAATCTGCTCAAGCACCCCACATTCCTGAACAACACCTACACCACCACCTTCATTGACGAGACGCCGGAGCTGTTCGACTTCCGCGCCAAGCGCGACCGGGCGACCCGGATCCTGACCTATATCGCCGACATCACGGTGAACGGGCACCCGGAAACCGAGGGCCGGGTGAAACCGAAGCCGGACCTGAAACCGGCCAGGCCCCCGGCCCCGCGGTCCGAGCCGGCACCGGGCACAAGGACGTTGCTGGAAGAAAAAGGCCCGCAGGCCGTCGCTGACTGGATGGCGGCGCAAAGGCGGCTTCTGATCACCGACACCACGATGCGCGACGGGCACCAATCGCTTCTGGCAACGCGGATGCGGTCGATCGACATGATCAAGGCCGCGCCCGCCTACGCCGCGCACCTGCCGCAGCTTTTCAGCGTCGAATGCTGGGGCGGGGCGACCTTCGACGTGGCCTATCGCTTCTTGCAGGAATGCCCGTGGCAGCGCCTGCGCGACCTGCGCGCTCGCCTGCCCAACATCATGACGCAGATGCTGCTGAGGGGCAGCAACGGCGTGGGCTACACCAATTATCCCGACAACGTGGTGCAAAGCTTCGTGGCGCAGGCGGCGAAAAGCGGCGTTGACGTGTTCCGCGTCTTCGACAGCCTCAACTGGACCCCGAACATGCGCGTGGCGATGGATGCGGTGGTCGAGAGCGGCAAGCTCTGCGAAGGCACGATCTGCTATACCGGCGACATCCTGAACCCGGACCGTGCCAAGTACGACCTGAAATACTACGTCACGATGGGCATGGAATTGAAGGACGCCGGCGCGCATGTGCTGGGGCTGAAGGACATGGCGGGGCTGTTGAAACCGGCCTCTGCCAGCATCCTGATCAAGGCGCTCAAGGACGAGGTCGGCCTGCCGATCCATTTCCACACCCATGACACGGCGGGCATTGCGTCTGCGACCATCCTCGCCGCGTCCGAGGCCGGCGTCGATGCCGTCGATTGCGCGATGGACAGTTTCAGCGGCAACACCTCTCAGGCGACGCTTGGCACCATCGTTGAGGCGCTGAAACACACCGAGCGCGATACCGGCCTCGATATCAGGGCAATCCGCGAGATCAGCGATTACTTCGAAGCGGTGCGCGGCCAATACGCGGCGTTCGAATCCGGCCTTCAAGCCCCCGCCTCCGAGGTTTACCTGCACGAGATGCCGGGCGGTCAGTTCACCAACCTCAAGGCGCAGGCGCGCAGCCTCGGGCTGGAGGATCGCTGGCACGAGGTGGCGCAGATGTATGCCGACGTGAACCGGATGTTCGGCGATATCGTCAAGGTCACGCCATCATCGAAGGTGGTGGGCGACATGGCGTTGATGATGGTCAGCCAGGGCCTGACCCGCGAGCAGGTGGAAGCCCCCGATACCGAGGTGTCCTTCCCCGACAGCGTGATCGACATGATGCGCGGCAACCTTGGCCAGCCGCCGGGGGGCTTTCCACCGGCCATCGTGAAGAAGGTGCTGAAGGACGAGCAACCCAATCTTGAGCGCCCCGGCAAGCACCTGCCGCAGGTGGATCTGGACGCCGCGCGCGCCGAGGCGATCGAGAAGGTGGGCGAACCGGTCGATGACGAGGATCTGAACGGCTATCTCATGTATCCCAAGGTGTTCACCGATTACCGCGCGCGCCACGCGGAATACGGGCCGGTTCGCAGCCTGCCGACCAAGGCTTTCTTCTACGGCATGCAGCCGGGCGAGGGAATCGAGGCCGAGATCGACCCCGGCAAGACGCTGGTGGTGCAGTTGCAGGCCGTGGGCGAGACCAACGAGGATGGCGAGGTCAAGGTTTTCTTTGAGTTGAACGGCCAGCCCCGCGTGATCCGGGTGCCGAACCGCAAGGTGCAGGCCGCGACGGCTAAGCGCCCGAAGGCGGAGCTTGGCAATCCGAACCATGTCGGCGCGCCGATGCCGGGTGTCGTGGCCAGCGTCGCGGTGCAGCCGGGGGCAAAGGTCACGCAGGGTGATCTGTTGCTGACCATCGAGGCCATGAAGATGGAAACCGGCATCCATGCGGAGCGTGACGGATCGGTCAAGGCGGTGCATGTCAGCCCCGGCGGTCAGATCGACGCCAAGGACCTGCTGATCGAACTCGACTGACCCGGAAACCGGCATCTTGGGCGAAATTCTGTGCGATTTCGCCCGCAACGAGACAAAATTTAACCATTTTCCCGCGTTACCCATCGTTCTGGAACGAGTAGCGAGGATTTGGATATGTCGGATCATGTGACCTTCTGGTCAGACGAAAACGGCGCTGTCACGGTGGACTGGGTTGTCCTGACGGGGGGCGTCGTGGGGCTGGGGCTGGCGACCATCGGGGTCGTCTCGGGCGGGATGGAAACCCTGTCGCGGGACATCGCCGGGCAGCTATCCTCCGACGGCTGGAACCTGTTCGGTAATGGCATGCAATCTTTGGCGTCGTTCGATTTCACCGGCGGCAATGCCGTGGGCTGGCTGGGCGGCCAGGTGATGGACATGGGCGGATCGCTTGGCGAGGTGCTGGTGCTTGGCGCCGGCCAGGCAACGGCCTACACGGTGGAGATTCCCGATGCCACCGCAGAGGCGGTGATGACCTTCGACCTGATCGCAGGCGACAGCATCGACAGCAGCGACCAGTGGGGTTACGACAGCGCGACGATCACGCTCAACGGCCAGACCGTCGCCATCGCCGCGGCGCAGGGCAGTTCCATGACCTTCGACATTCCGCAAACCGACGGCACGACCGTTCAGGCGACCGTGACGGTCGCGGAACAGCACCTCGGGGGCAATCCCGGCTGGACCGACTCGGCGGCGGCGGTGACGGTGACGGTCGACCATCCGACCGAACCGATCCAGTTCGAGGTGCATTCGAATTCCAACCAGGGCATCAATGACGAATTCTGGGCGATCGACAATTTCGACGCCGCGACGACCGCCGGGCCGGGCTTCTGAGCCACCCCCACCCCAGATAGCGTGTCCGGCTTCCCCGTGCCGACGGCAGCGCGCGCTTGCGTTGAACGCGTGTCGCTGGTCCCTTCATCCTGACTGGAAAGGATTGGTGTCTCTATCGATACTGTCCCGTGATACATGGCACCGGTTGGTCCATCAGCGAATCGGAGACATGCCATGCCGGGCGCCGCCACCTTCTGGGACAGGTTCGCCCCGAAATACGCCGCCAGCCCGATCCGGGACGTTCCCGCCTACGAGGCAACCCTCCAGCACACGACGCAGCACCTCGCCGCCAACGACCGGGTGCTGGAGATCGGCTGCGGCACCGGCAGCACGGCGCTGCGCCTGGCGCCACATGTGGCGCAGTACGTGGCCAGCGACCTGTCGGGCGAGATGCTGGCGATTGCGCGTGAGAAGGCCGAGGCGGCGGGGCAAGGCAATCTCAGCTTCGAACAGGCGGCAGCGGATTGCGGGCAATTGCCCGAAGGCCCGTTTGACGCGGTGCTGGCGTTCAGCATCCTGCACCTCCTCGACGATCTCGACCGCGGTTTGTCGGAGGTGCGCGCCGTGCTGAAACCCGGCGGGCTGCTGATATCCAAGACGGTCTGTCTTGGCGGTGTCCTGATCGTGCTGCGTCCGGTGGTCGGGGCGATGGCGCGTTTCGGAAAAGCCCCGCATCTGCGGTTCCTGACCGGGGCGCAACTGCGCGCCCGGATCGAGGCCGCCGGGTTCGAGATTGTGGAAAGCAGGGATTTCCACAACTCCTCCAAGCGAGTCCATTTCGTGGCGCGCAAGATCTGACAGGCTTTGACAGCCCTGCGCCCGCTTCCTAGATTGCCGGGGCAGTTTCAAGTGGCGGGGCCGATGTCAGAGTTACCAGAGTTCTACTTCCGGGTCCGCGAAAACGGCGCCGCCGTCTACCGGGTCGACACCCAGAACCGGCAGCGCCGGATCGAGATGACCGAGATCGCGGTGATCAACGTCAAGAATGGCCGTGTGAAACCGCACGGGTCGCATGAATTGACGCCCGAGGAAACCACCGTCATCGACGACTGGATGGCCGAGCGGGCGGCGCTTCTGGCGCGGCGCGATCTCGATGACATCCACCGCACCGTCGACCACCTGAACCTGACCGCGCAATGGGCGCAGGGCCGCGCCTCGGACGCGGAACTGGAAGACGTGACCGACCGGCTGCTCTTGGCCATGCACGACCTGCGCAGCGTTCTGGTGCGCAAGAAGGCCGACCGGCTGGCGCCCCGCGACAAGGGCTGACGGATCAGTCCCCCAACCGCGTGTAATCGCTTGTCATGACGTAATCCTTGCGCGGACCGCTGACCCGCCACAGCGCGCGCCACCGGGGCCAGCCGCTGAAATCGTAGCGCACGCGGTAAAGGTCCGGCGGGCAGTCATGCCAGGCCTCCGGCGCGGCGGGTGGGAACCTGTGGAAGGGCCGGCCATCGTCAAAGAAGACGGCGATCGCGGCCGCCTCCGCCCGCCAGATATAGCGCCTCTCCGCCTGCATCGGCTGCTCCGTGCCGTAGCGCAGCACGCCCGTTTCGGTCACGATCAGCCCGCCGGCGCCGGGCCGGAACACCGCCTGCCCCTCCAGCCGCCCGGCGAGGCCGGCGCGCGCATCCGCGATCCGGCGGGCAAGGCGCCAGCCGCCCTCGAAGTCGGAAAGGTCAGGCGCCATCCCCGCGACACCCCTCTGCTTGTGGTCGCGCCACGATAGCCGTAAGACGGCGCCAATTCCACCTGACAGAACAAGGCCGCGCGCGCATGATCCCCCGATATTCCCGCCCCGACATGGTCGCCATCTGGACCCCCGAAACGAAGTTCCGCATCTGGTTCGAGATCGAGGCGCATGCCTGCGACGCGCAGGCAGCCCTCGGCGTGATCCCGAAGCAAAACGCCGAGGCCGTCTGGAAAGCCAGGGACGTGCCGTTCGACGTCGCCCGCATCGACGTCATCGAGGCCGAGACCAGGCACGACGTGATCGCCTTCCTCACCCATCTTGCCGAAATCGTTGGCCACGACGAAGCGCGCTTCGTGCACCAGGGCATGACCTCGTCGGACGTGCTGGACACCACGTTCAACGTGCAACTGGTGCGCGCCGCCGACATCCTCATCGCGGACGTGGAGGCGCTGCTGGCGGCCCTCAAGCGCCGCGCCTTGGAGCACAAGGACACCGTCCGTATCGGGCGCAGCCACGGCATCCACGCCGAGCCGACCACCATGGGCCTGACCTTCGCGCGCTTCTACGCCGAGATGGACCGCAACCTCAGCCGCCTGCGCGATGCGCGCGCCGAGGTGGCCACCGGCGCGATCTCGGGCGCGGTCGGCACCTTTGCCAATATCGACCCGGCGGTGGAGGACCATGTCTGCGACAAGTTGGGGCTGGTGCCGGAACCGATCAGCACGCAGGTGATCCCGCGCGACCGCCACGCCATGTTCTTTGCCACGCTGGGCGTTGTCGCCAGTTCGATCGAGAACATCGCCATCGAGATCCGCCACATGCAGCGCACCGAGGTTCTGGAGGCGGCGGAGTTCTTTTCCATCGGGCAAAAGGGGTCGTCTGCGATGCCCCACAAGAAGAACCCGGTGCTGACCGAGAACCTCACCGGTCTGGCGCGGCTGGTGCGCATGGCGGTGATCCCGGCGATGGAGAACGTGGCGCTCTGGCACGAGCGCGATATCTCGCACAGCTCGGTGGAGCGGATGATCGGGCCGGATACGACGATCACGCTGGATTTCGCCCTGCACCGCCTCACCGGCGTGATCGACAAGCTGCTGGTCTACCCCCAGAACATGCTGGATAACATGAACAAGTTCCCCGGCCTGGTCATGTCGCAACGGGTGCTTCTGGCGCTGACACAGGCGGGGGTGAGCCGCGAGGACGCCTACCGGCTGGTGCAACGGAACGCGATGAAGGTCTGGGACGAGCGCAGCGATTTCCGCGAGGAACTGCTGGCCGACGAAGAGGTGCGCGCGGCGCTGTCGGAGGACGAGATCAACGAGAAATTCGATCTCGGGTACCACACGAAGCATGTCGACACGATCTTCGCCCGGGTGTTCGGCGAGGGCTGAGGGGATTTCGCCGCGCTTACGCGCGTCGATCCGGCGGGGGGATCCTCCCCCCGCACCCCCCGGAAGTATTTTTGCCAAGAAGAAAAAAGACGTGCTTCGTTTCGCAAGGCGTGGGACGAAGGTATTCGGCCCTTGATCCCCGCACAGGTCATCCGGCGCAGCCGCCAGTCGACGGGCTCGAGCGGGATGCGCGCCCGCCAGAGCGACAGGGCGATGATCAGCCCGACCGTCACCGGACCGGCGCCCCCGGTGGCCAGGGCGCGGTGGAGTGCCGCCCGGTAGCCAAGCCCGTAGCCCGCGAACACGGTCGACAAGAGGCTCGACGGGGGGATCGACTAGCCGAGATAGCCGAGCGTCGCGTTCGGCGCTGCAAGGATGGTCACGACGATGCCGGGCACCGCCGCGACCGACATTGCCAAAGGCCCGCACCCGAAAGGCTCAGCGCAAGGCGCAGCGCAAGGCCCGGCACGAGGCTCCCCCTTGTGACCCGCGAAGCGCCTGACCATGCGTCGGAGAATTGCCGCGCCTTGCACGCTTTCACGTTGAGCCGCGCGGCCAAACACGCTACGCCGCGTCGCGCAGATAATGACGACAAGGACCAAACCCCATGACTGCCAAGGTGTTCATCGACGGCGAGGCCGGCACCACCGGCCTGCAGATCCGCGACCGGCTGGCTCGCCGGGACGATATCGCGCTTGTGTCGGTGGACCCGGAGCGCCGCAAGGACGCGCAGGCGCGGGCGCGCGCCTTCGCCGAGGCCGATATCGCCATCCTCTGCCTGCCCGACACGGCGGCGGTAGAGGCGGTGGGGCTGGCCGGGAGATGCCGGATCATCGACGCCTCGACGGCGCACCGGGTGGCGCCGGGCTGGGTCTACGGCATGTCGGAACTGCCCGGCCAGGCCGCGCGCATCGCGGGCGCGGACCGCGTGGCGAACGTCGGCTGCTACGCCACCGGGTCCATCGCGATGATCCGGCCGCTGCGCGATGCCGGGGTGATCGGCGCCGATGACGCGCTTACCCTGACCGGAACCTCCGGTTACACCGGCGGCGGCAAGGCGCTGATCGCGGAATTCGATGCCGGCACCGCCCCGGATTATTTTCTTTACGCCACCGGGCAGGGGCACAAGCATATCCCCGAGATCATGCAGTACGGTCGCCTGTCGCGGCGCCCCGCCTTCCAGCCTGCCGTCGGCAATTACGCGCAGGGCATGATCGTGCAGTTGCATCTGCACCGTGACGCGCTTGCCGACCGCCCCGACATGGCCGCGCTGGAAGAGGTCTTTCGCGCCTTCTACGCCGGGGCGCGCTTCGTCGATGTGGTCGCGGCGCCCGCGCGACTTGATGCACAAGCGCTGAACGGCACCAACCGGATGGAGATCGCGGTGCATGGCAGCGACGCGGACGGGGTGCTGACGGTGACGGCGCTGCTGGACAATCTCGGCAAGGGCGCATCTGGCGCGGCGGTGCAGAACCTCAACCTGATGATCGGCGCCGACGAGGCGGCCGGCCTCTGACATCGGCCGAAGAAAGCCCGGCAAGCGGGCTTGATGAGGCGGCGAGCCTGCGCAATTTGAACAAAACCCGCCACGCTTTGCGCCGTGACGGGCAACCTGCCCTTAACCCGGCCCCGCGATGCTGACCGTCGGGTGAGTGAGCGACGTGGGGTTGACAATGGAATTGACAGACAGACCAGAAGGCCCGCCCGCACCGGCGGTGCGGTTGTCGAATGCCGACAAGGCCGCAGTGATTGTGCGGCTGCTGGTCTCCGAAGGCGCGATGCCACGTCTGACGGGGCTGTCGCTGCGCCAGCAGGAGGCGTTGGTGCGGCGGATGGCGGCGCTCGGCTCTGTCGACCGGCGCACGCTGGCGGCTGTCGCGCATGAATTCGCACAGCGGCTTGACGGGCTGGGGCTGACCTTTCCCGGCTCGGTCGCCGGTGCGCTCGACATGATCCGCGACCATCTCAGCGATGACGCGCGCGCGCACCTGACCGATCTGGCAGAGGCGGACGGCCCGCCCGATCCGTGGCGCCGCATCGCCGCCGCCGATCCCGACCGGCTGAGACCGATCCTTGCGCGCGAAAGCGCCGAGGTTTGCGCGATCCTGCTGTCGAAGGTTCCGGTGGCAAAGGCCGCCGCCCTGCTTGCCGATCTGCCGCCCGACCGCGCCCGCGTTGTGGCCCATGCGGTGGCGCTGACCGCCGCGATCGGGGACGCGACGATCGCGCGGGTCGGGGCCTCGCTGCTTGACCAGATGCAGGCGCAGCCGGTGCCCGCCTTCACCATCCCGCCCGCCGACCGGGTCGGCGCGATCCTGAACGCCGCCGCCGCCGCCACCCGCGACGGGGTGCTGGACGGGCTGGAAACGCAGGACGCCGAATTCGCCGGTCATGTGCGCAAGGCGATCTTCACCTTCGACCATATCCCGAGGCGGCTGGAACCCACCGATGTGCCCAAGGTCATGCGGCAGGTCGATGCCGCCGCCACGGTCACGGCGTTGGCTGCGGGGATGCAGGCGGCCCCTGTCGCGGTCGAATTCCTGCTCGAAAACATGTCCAGACGCATGGCCGAGCAGTTGCGCGACGATGCCGAGGCGCGCGGCAAGGTGCCCGGCGCCGAGGGCGAGGCCGCGATGGCCGAGGTCGTCACCGTGATCCGCGGCCTCGCAGATGCGGGCGACATCCGGCTGATCGCGCAGGAGGATTAACCGCGCGCACCGCGCAGCAGCATCTGCGCCCCGCTCGACACCGCGAAAAGCAGCGCCACAACGCAGACGATGGACGGGCCGGTGGGCGTATCCCAGTAAAGCGACACTTGCAGCCCGCCCGCGACCGACAGCGCCCCGATGCAGGCGGCGGCAAGCACCATGCGCTCGGGCGTGCTGGCGAACGGGCGCGCGGTGGCAGCCGGGATGATCAGCATCGCCGCGATCAGAAGCGCGCCGACCACCTTGATCGCGACGGCCACGACCACGGCCAGCGCGACCGTCAGCACAAGCTGCTCGCGGCGCGGGTCGATCCCGGCGGCATAGGCCAGATCGGGGTTGATCGTCGCCGTCAAAAGCGCCGACCACCGCCACCACATCAGCCCCAGAACCAGCGCTGCGCCACCCCAGATCACCACCAGATCACCGCGACCCACGGCAAGGATATCGCCGAACAGATAGGCCATCAGGTCCACCCGCACCCCGTGCAGGAAGGACACCGCGACCAGCCCGAAGGCCAGGGCGGAATGCGCCAGCACGCCCAGAAGCGTATCCATCGCGTAGCCGCGACTCGACAGCGTCGACACCGTCACCGCCATCAGCAACGACACCACCAGCACACCGCCGAAAATCGACAGCTGGAAGGCCAGCGCCAGCGCCACACCCAGGATCGCGGCATGCGCCGTAGCGTCGCCGAAATAGGCCATGCGGCGCCAGACCACGAAACAGCCAAGCGGCGCGGCGGCCAGCACAAGGCCGATCCCGGCCAGCGTCGCGCGGATCAGGAAATCGTCGAGCAGGGTCATTCAGCGGCCTCCCGGTCGTGGGTGTGCGAATGCTCATGCCGGTACAGCGCCAGCGCGCCCTGCGTCCCGGTGCCAAAGAGCGCCCGGTATTCCGGCGCGGAGGCAACGTGTTCCGGCTTGCCTTCGCAACAGACATGGCCATTGAGGCAGATCACCCGGTCGGAAGCGGCCATCACGACGTGCAATTCATGGCTGACCATCAGCACCGCGCAGCCAAGCTTGTCGCGCACCTCGGCGACCTTGCGGTAGAAGGCGGCCGATCCCGGCTGGTCCAGCCCCTGCGTCGCCTCATCGAGGATCAGCAGGTCGGGCTTGGACAGCAGCGCGCGGGCCAGCAGCACCCGCTGGAACTGCCCGCCCGACAGGCGCGCCATCTGGCGCCCGGCCAACGCGCCCGCGCCGGCCTCTTCCAGCGCGGTCCTCGCCGCCGCCTCGTCGACGCGCACCGGCAGGTCGAGAAAGCGGCGCACGGTCAACGGCAGGGTCGGGTCGATATGCAGCTTTTGCGGCACGTAGCCGATCCGCAGCCCGGCGGCGCGGGTCACCATGCCCGAGTCGGGGCGCAGCGCGCCGATGATCGCGCGCAGCAGTGTCGACTTGCCCGATCCGTTGGGGCCGACAATCGTGACGATCTCGCCGGGATCAATGAAAAAATCGACGGCCCGCAGCACCGTCACACCGCCAAGGCGGATGCTCAGACCCGACATTTCCACAAGGCTCATGCCGCGCCGCCCGTCTGGCAGTTGGGGCAGACGCCCTCGGCCTCGGTCACCGTCCGTTCGATCCGGAAGCCGGTTTCGGCGGCGACACGCTCAAGATTGCCCCGGTTGGGATCGGCGACGCCTTCGGCCACGGCCTCGCAGATTCGGCAAAACAGGATGACCGGCGCGTGGGCCTCGCCGGGGTGGGAACAGGCGGTAAAGGCGTTCAACCGCTCGATCCTGTGGGCAAACCCGTGTTTGGTCAGGAAATCGAGCGCCCGGTAGGCCACCGGCGGTTGCGCGCCATGCCCTTCCGCGCGCAGGAGGTCGAGGATTTCATAAGCGCCAAGCGCACGGTGGTCTTCCAGCAGGATTTCCATCACCCGGCGGCGCACCGGCGTCAGGTTCAGCCCGTGCGCCGCGCAGTGGCGCTCCACCGTTTCGATGCCGCCAGACCGGCAGGCGGTATGGTCGTGGCAGTCAAATCCGATCGTATCCATCGTGGCCTTCCGGATGGTCGAGAACTGGGGGTTGATACGTGATAGCATTACACATATCAAGCGCCTTATCTGTTATGAAATAACATTTGGAGAGCCTCATGTTCCGTCTTGCCCTCGCCGCCTCTCTGGTGTCATCAGGCGCCGCGCTTGCCGAAGCGCCGCACGTCAGCACCGATATTCTACCGGTTCACAGCCTCGCGTCGCGGGTGATGGCGGGTGTCGGCAGCCCTGACCTGCTGGTTGATCCCGGTGCCTCGCCGCACGGCTACGCACTGCGTCCGTCGCAGGCGGCGGCGCTTCAGGATTCCGATGCGGTGATCTGGGTCAGCGACAGCCTCGCGCCCTGGCTGGCGGCGCCGCTGGATACGCTTGCCGCCGACGCGGTGCGCCTGGAGCTCATGGATGTGGCAGGCGCCACAACGCATCCGTACCGGGCAGAGGCGGTTTTCGAAGGCCATGATGATCCCGACGATCCCGACGAGCAAGGTCACGACGAACACGCCCACGATCACAGCGGCCTCGATCCGCATGGATGGCTCGATCCGGTCAATGCGCGGGTCTGGCTTTCGGAAATCGCCGAAACGCTGGCGGACATCGACCCCGAAAATGCCGACACCTACCGCGCCAATGCCGAAGCCGGGCGCGCGGAACTGGCCGCTTTGATCGCCGATGTCGAGACGCGGATGGCGCCGCTTGCGGATCAACCCTTCGTCGTCTTCCACGATGCCTACCAGTATTTCGAGACCCGCTTCGGCCTGAACAGCGCCGGCGCGATCTCGCTTGGCGATGCCAGCCAGCCCTCGGTCGCGCGGGTCGCCGAGATCCTGGCGATCATGGTCGAGCGCGGCGTGGTCTGCGTGTTCTCGGAACCGCAATTCAACCCCGGCCTCGTCGCTACCGTCGCGGCTGGCACCGATGCGCGCACCGGGGTGATCGACCCGATCGGCCGGGGGCTGGAACCGGGCGCGGCGTTCTACCCGGCGCTGATCGAACAGGTTGCCAACGCGTTCGAGGCGTGCCTCTCGGGGACGTGATCCCGGTGGCGCGTTGCCGCCAGAAACGCGTCGAGGCCGACGTGATGTGCGGGATCTGTCCCGGCGCGGGGGCGCGAACATCGCCCCTCCCTCTTTTCTTGCCCGGCTCTGCCCTCGCGGCAAGCGTCCGCGCACGCGCTCACCCTCGGTGCCGGCCCCGGTCAGGGGGCGACAGGCAACAGCGCCGTCATCGGTGGAGGGGCGGTTGGAGCGGGCGACGGGAATCGAACCCGTATCATCAGCTTGGAAGGCTGAGGTCTTACCATTACACAACGCCCGCCCGCCTCAACGAGGTATTTCATAGCACAAGTAGGGTCAAGTCAGTTGTCCACCGATGACCTGCGGTCGCGCCCCCTGTTCAAATCCCATCCCCTCCGCCATAAAAACGGATAAGTGCATGATTTCCAGAGCATGTTCATCGCACCATCGGCGACCATAAGAACCGCATTGGGCCTTGCCGCTTGCTTGAATGACTCCGGCTCACACGCGGCGGAGCGGTCTTGATATGCTCGATACGGTGGTGTTTCCGGCTTGTGTCCCGACGCGCACTCCGACGGGGCTGACCCCCATCCGCTGCCCTGACGGCATCCACGGCAGGCCCGGTTCGCGCGGCATGACCTCAACGCCGCTATTGCACAACTTCTGTCGGTGGGCACGCAACAGCGGCAGAACCAGCCCTTGTCAGGCCCCCCGCGCGCGCCTATGAAACGCGCGTCGAACAAGGGGACAGGCCCGTACCCATGCCCATCCTGGTGATGAAATTCGGTGGCACATCCGTCGCCACGCTTGACCGCATCCGCCGCGCGGCCAAGCGCGTCGGGCGTGAGGTCGCCAATGGTTACGACGTGATCGTCATTGTTTCGGCGATGGCCGGCGAGACCAACAAGCTCGTCGAGCTGGTCGAGGAAACCTCGCACCTCTACGACGCGCGCGAATACGATGCCGTGGTCAGTTCCGGCGAGGCTGTGACCGCCGGGCTGATGGCGCTGACCTTGCAGGAAATGGACGTGCCTGCGCGCAGCTGGCAAGGCTGGCAGGTGCCGCTGGTCACCAATTCCGCGCATGCCTCGGCCCGGATCGAGGAGATCGGGACGCAGCACATCACCGCCAAGTTCGCCGAGGGCATGAAGGTCGCCGTCGTCGCGGGCTTCCAGGGCATCAGCCCCGAGGGCCGGATCACCACGCTGGGCCGGGGCGGATCAGACACCACCGCCGTCGCCTTCGCGGCCGCCTTCGCGGCCGAGCGCTGCGACATCTACACCGACGTCGATGGCGTCTACACCACCGACCCGCGCGTCTGCGACAAGGCCCGCAAGCTCGACCGGATCGCGTTCGAGGAAATGCTGGAACTGGCCTCGCTCGGCGCCAAGGTGCTGCAAACCCGCTCGGTCGAACTGGCGATGAAATACAAGGTGCGCCTTCGGGTGCTGAGCTCGTTCGAGGAGCAGACGGACGAGGCCGGAACCCTCGTCTGCGATGAGGAGGACGTCATGGAAGCCAATGCAGTCGCGGGTGTCGCCTATTCGAAGGAAGAAGCCAAGGTCACGCTGGTTTCGGTCGCCGACCGCCCCGGTGTTTCCGCCGCTATCTTCGGCCCGCTGGCCGAGGCGGGCGTAAACGTGGACATGATCGTGCAGAACATCTCGGAGGAAGGGCGCACCGACATGACCTTTTCGTGCCCCGTGGGCCAGGTGGCGCGCGCCGCCATGGCCATGAACGCAGCCAAGGATCGCGGCGAGATCAATTTCCACGGGCTGATCGCGGATAACGAGGTCGCCAAGGTCTCGATCGTCGGCATCGGCATGCGCAGCCATGCCGGGGTGGCAGCGAAAATGTTCAAGGCGCTCAGCGACGAGAACATCAACATCAAGGTGATCACCACCTCCGAGATCAAGATCTCGGTGCTGATCGAACGCAAATACATGGAACTGGCGGTTCAGGCCCTGCACGACGCGTTCGAATTGCACAAGGCGGGCTGAGCAAGGCGGTTTCCGACGTGGAAACCGCTGAAAATCCGCGTCGGATTTCGCCGGCGCACCGTTTGGCACGACCATTCCGCCCGAGCCTTGTGCATTGCACCCGCCCCATCCAACGCGGTATTGCTTGTTCCTGCAGGGCCAGCACCCGGCAGCGATCGAGGAACGTCAACATGCCCGAAAGGACAGAAACCGAGAGTCGCAAGCTCCTGCGGCGCTTGCAGGCGACGCTGGCCGAAGCCGGCCCCGGGCAGGAACGGCTCGACCGGATCACCCATATCATCGCCGATTCGATCGCCTGCGAGGTCTGCTCGATCTACCTGCTGCGCGATTCGATCACGCTGGAGCTTTGCGCCACCGAGGGCCTCGCGCAGGAGGCGGTGCATGTCACCCGGCTGCGCGTCGGCGAGGGGCTGGTGGGCCGGGTCGCCAGCCGGATGCGGCCGCTCAACACGTCCGACGCGCCCCGTGCGCCCGGCTTTCGCTACATGCCGGAAACCGGGGAAGAGGCATTCTGTTCCTTCCTCGGGGTGCCGATCCAGCGGCTGGGCGAGAAACTCGGCGTGCTGGTCGTGCAGTCGAAGGAAGCCCGCGATTTCAGCGAGGACGAGGTCTACGCGCTCGAAGTCGTCGCCATGGTGCTGGCCGAGATGACAGAGCTTGGCGCCTTCGTTGGCGAGGGCGAGGCGATGTCGGCGCGTCACCAGCAATCGGTCGTCCTGCAAGGCGGGGTCGGGCAGGAAGGCGCGGCGGAGGGCCGGGTCTGGCTGCACGAGCCGCGCGTCGTCGTCACCAACCCGATCGCCGACGATCCGCAGGCGGAACGCGACCGCCTGCACGAGGCGGTGGAACAGTTGCGCCTGTCGGTGGACGAGATGCTCAGCAATGCGCCCAAGGCCGATGCCGAGCAGCTTGGGGTCCTGCAAGCCTACCGCATGTTCGCCAATTCACGCGGCTGGATGCGCCGGATGGAAGAGGATATCGCCCGCGGCCTCAGCGCCGAGGCCGCCGTGGAAAAGGAACAATCCGCCGCGCGCGCCCGGATGCAAAGCGTGCCCGACGCCTATATCCGTGAACGGCTGCACGATCTTGACGACCTGTCCAACCGCCTGCTGCGCCGCCTGACCGGCCAGGGCCGCGACACCGGCGCCGAGATGCCCGACAACCCGGTGCTGATCGCGCGCAATATCGGTCCGGCGGAACTTCTGGATTACGGACGTGCGCTCAGGGGCGTGGTACTTGAGGAAGGCTCCGTCGGCAGCCATGCCGCCATTGTCGCGCGCGCGCTTGCCATTCCGCTGATCGTCCATGCCGCGCGGATCACGCAGGAGGCGCTGAACGGCGACCCGATCCTTGTCGATGGCGACACGGGCATTGTCCATCTGCGCCCCGAAGAAACCGTTGCCACGGCTTTCCGCGACAAGATGGCGATGCAGGCGGCGGCGCAGGAACGCTACGCGTCGATCCGTGACAAGCCCGCCGAGACGCTCGACGGCACGAAGGTGACGCTGACGATGAATGCCGGGCTGATGGCCGACCTGCCCTCGCTGCCGTCTTCAGGCGCCGAGGGGGTGGGCCTGTTCCGGACAGAGTTGCAATTCCTGACCCGTAATTCAGTGCCAAGGCGCAGCGAACTGGCCGCGCTCTACGCGCGGGTGATGGACGCGGCGGGCGACAAGCGGGTGGTGTTCCGCACCCTCGATATCGGGTCCGACAAGGTGCTGCCCTACATGAAGCCGCAGGACGAGCCAAACCCGGCGCTTGGCTGGCGCGCGATCCGGCTGGGGCTGGACCGGCCGGGCGTGATGCGGATGCAATTGCAGGCGCTGATCCGGGCCGCGAACGGGCGCCCCCTGACGGTGATGTTTCCCTTCGTGGCGCAGCTGGAGGAGTTCACCGCCGCCCGCGACCATCTGCTGCGCGAGCTCGACCGCGAGGCCGCGCTTGGCCGCAGCTTGCCCGAAAGCGTAGAGATCGGCGCGATGCTGGAAACGCCCTCGCTGGCCTTCGCGCCGCGGCGATTCTTCGAGCTGGCCGATTTCATTTCGATCGGCGGCAACGACCTCAAGCAGTTCTTCTTCGCCGCCGACCGGGAAAACGAACGGGTGCGGCGGCGCTATGACACGCTGAACGTGAGCTTCCTGAGCTTTCTCGGCCAGATCGTGGCGCGTTGCGCGGAGACGGAAACGCCGCTGAGTTTCTGCGGCGAAGATGCGGGGCGGCCAATCGAGGCCTTGTGTTTCGCGGCCATGGGGCTGAGGACGCTGTCGATGCGGCCGGCCTCTATCGGGCCGGTGAAGTCGCTGTTGCGGCGCGTCGATCTGCGCGAGGCGCGCTCGGTGATCAACGAGGCACGGGAAAGCGGCGCGCAATCGGTGCGGCCGGCGGTGATGGACTGGCTTCGCCGCCAGGGGTAAGGGGTTTCGCTGCCTTGCGGCAGCGACCCGCGACCCGCGCCCTCTTCGCTGACGCTCATCGGGCGGGGTGGCGCGCCGCCCGCGGCTTGCGCGTGTCGAGAGCGCCGGAGGGGGCGCTGCCTCAGTCTTTCCAGGGCGTCACCTTGCCCGCGACACCCGCCCAGTCGCCGATCCCCAGAACCCGGTCAGGGTTGGTCGGTGGCGGCATTTCAACGCCTGCAAGCCGGGTGAAGCCGAAACGGCCATAGTACGGCGCATCCCCCACCAGCAGCACCCGGGGCCAGCCCAGATCCGATCCGCGAGGCAGGCTGTCCTCCATCAGGGCCGCGCCCAGCCCCTCGCCCTGGCGGGTCGGGTGAACCGCCACTGGGCCGAGCAGCAGCGCCTTGTCGCCGCCGACCCGCACCGGCCAGTAGCGGATCGCGCCCGCAAGCGTGCCGTCGGAATCGCGGGCCACCATGCAAAGTGCAGCCATCGGCGCCACACCGTCGCGCAAGCGGTAGGAGGACAGCGCCTCGCGCCCCGGGGCGAAGCACAGGTCATAGAGCGCCTCCACCTCCCAGTGATCCTCTGGCCGTTCCTGCGCGAAGTGGTACAAAAGCCGTCCCTGCCGCCATTTTTACAGACTGGAACCGCAGCTAGCACGGCGTTACGCCGGTGCCAAACGGATCACGAAAGGATAGCGGCGATGTTTTATGAACCCAGAGACGGCCACGGCTTGCCGCACAACCCGTTCAACGCGCTGATCACGCCGCGCCCGATCGGCTGGATCTCATCGCGCTCCTCGGACGGGGACGACAACCTCGCGCCCTATTCCTTCTTCAACGGGGTAGCCTACGAACCGCCGCAGGTGATGTTCGCCTGCACCTCTGCCAAGCCCGACCAGGACGGGGTGAAGGACAGCGTCGCCAATATCCGGCAAACCGGCGTATTTTGCGTGAATGTCGTGGGGTTTGACATGGCGGAGGTGATGAACCGGACTTCGGGGCCTTGGGCAAAGACAGTCGATGAATTCGCCGATGCCGGGATCGGGAAGGCCGATTGCCGGCTGATCGACTGCCCCCGCGTGGCCAAGGCGCCCGCCAACCTCGAATGCCGCCTGACGCAGATCGTGACCGTCGAAGGCGAGGCGAACACGGTGGTGTTCGGCGAGGTCATCGGCGTCCACATGCGCGAGGATTGCCTTGTAGAGGGCCTCTTCGACGCGCGGGTGTTTCAGCCTGTGGGGCGCATGGGCTATCGCGATTTCACCCGCGTGACGGAGGTGTTCACCCTCAGGCGACCGGGCGAACGGGACGAGCACAACGCCCGGTTTCAGCCGCGCAAGACCGATTGAGCCGCCGGGCCTGTGCAGATAGGATCCGGGCCGAAAGCAAGCGAAAAGGGAACGGCATGGACACGGTAATCGGGGTGATCGGCGGCTCTGGCGTCTACGAGATCGAGGGGCTTCAAGGCGCCGAATGGGTTGACGTCGACAGCCCGTTCGGGTCGCCCTCCGACGCGATTCTGACCGGCACGCTGGACGGGGTGAGGATGGTGTTCCTGCCGCGTCACGGGCGCGGGCATGTGCACAGCCCCTCCTCGGTGCCCTACCGGGCCAATATCGACGCGCTGAAGCGGCTTGGCGTGACGGATGTGATCAGCGTATCGGCCTGCGGATCGTTTCAGGAGCACATGAAGCCCGGCGATTTCGTCATTATCGACCAGTTCATCGACCGCACCTTCGCCCGCGACAAGAGCTTTTTCGGCCCCGGCCTCGTCGGTCATGTCAGCGTCGCGCATCCCACCTGCCCCCGGCTTGGCGCGGCCTGCATGACGGCGGCGACGGGTGCCGGGATCAGCGTGCATGACGGCGGCACCTACCTTGCCATGGAAGGCCCGCAATTCAGCAGCCTTGCGGAATCGAAGATGTATCGGGAGGTCTGGGGCTGCGATGTGATCGGCATGACCAACATGCCCGAGGCCAAGCTCGCCCGCGAGGCGGAGCTGTGCTACGCCTCCGTCGCCATGATCACCGATTATGACAGCTGGCACCCGCATCACGGCGAGGTCGATATCGGCCAGATCATCGCCACCCTGCAAGGCAATGCCGACAAGGCCCGCGATCTGGTCAGCCGCCTGCCCGCCCTGCTGGGCGAGGACCGCGCGCCCTGCCCGCATGGCTGCGACCGGGCGCTGGACTACGCCATCCTGACCGCCCCCGACAAGCGCGACCCGGCAATGGTCGAACGGCTGTCCGCCGTCGCGGGGCGGGTGCTTTAGCGCGGTCCCTGGATACAGATATCCGCGTCCGGCGGGACACAACGTGCGCGCAAACGACAGGTGCCGGCTTGCCGGCCGGCGCGGCCTGCGGCATCGTTAGCGCCATGTTCGTGCGTCTTGTCCTTCTGCTTGCAACATTTCTGCTGCCGGGCGTTGTCTTGGCGCAGGAATTCGTGACCGTGCCGCGCCGCCTCAGCGACGAGGGGTTCTACCGGTTGGTCGCTTGCGCGGCGCCGCCGGGGGGCGCGTGTGCCAAGCCGATGATCCGCTGGCCCGAGGCGCGGCGGCTGTCGCTTTCCGTCGGCATCGTGCGCGTCGATCCAAGCTTTCCGGGCTACAAGCTTGACCTTGTCGATGCCGCCATCGACCGCGCCCTTGCCGAGATCAACGCAAGCGGTGCCTATCTCGTCGTCGAACGCAGCTATGAGGCCGGGCCCGATCTGGCGCTCTACCTGCTCGACACGCCGCAGGATGGTGTGATCGCGCAGACCAGCAGCTCGCTGCTCGACGGCAGCGACCTGCCGATCGGGCGGGTTGCAATCCGGTCGGTCGGGACCGAGATACAAGAGGCCGCGATCGCCATTTCACGCGATATCGGCCGGCGCGAGATTGCCAGCGTGGTACTTGAGGAATTGGTGCAGGCGCTTGGGCTGCCGACCGATGTGCGATCCCCGGCCTACCGCGACTCGATCTTCAACGAGGATTTCAATTCCGTGGTCTGGCTGCGCGGGCAGGATGCCGAGGCCCTGCGACGCCATTATCCGCCATTGCGGTGATCGAATACCGGACATCACTTTTCCCTTGGGACCGGCTGCGATCAGACACCAAGGCCGGGTCTGCGGGGCGCCGCGCGACGTCGGCACCGCCACCCTTCCGGCCAGGTGACAGAGACAGACGGCAGGTTTTCCGCAGCCTTGTGCAGCGGGTTCCTTAACGCTCCCCTGACGCAACGGTCTCTTTGACAGGCCGCGACCTGCGCGCTTTCGTGATGACGGGAGGAAACGGATCATGCCGCTGCATATCCTGATCACGCTGGTGGTCGCCGGCATCGCTTTCATTGCCCTGCTGACATGGGCATTCGGCCTGTCGCGCCCGCTGCGCCTGAAGACCAGCGACGAGGCCCGCGCGGCGTGGTTGCGCCACTGGCCCGAAGACACGGTGGGCGCGGTTCACATCGCCCCCGACGGCGCCGCCGCGCTGATCGAGACGGACCACGGCCCCGGCGTCGTCTTCGCCATGGGCGCCGACAGCACGGGCCACAGGCTCGACGGCGCCGAGATCCGCGAAACACCCAAGGGCCTGCGTATCATTTTCCACGATTTCGCAACCCCGCGTCTTGACGTGCCGCTACCACCCGAGGCCCGCGCACGCTGGCAACAGATCCTGACGGAGGCCGCATGACCGACCTTTTGACCTATCCCGATGTTGTACAATACGCGGTCCCGTTCTTCATCGCCGCGATCCTGATCGAACTTTTGTGGATCGTCTTCAGGGGCAAGGGCGGGCGCTATGAAACCCGCGATGCGGTGACCTCGCTCATCATGGGGGCCGGCAACGTCGCCAGCGGCATCGCGCTCGGCTTTCTGGCCTGGGGAGTCTTCATGGTGCTGTGGCGGATCACGCCGCTGGACCTTGGCACCGCGTGGTGGGTGGTAGCGTTGTGCTTCGTGCTCGACGACCTGCGCTATTACTGGGTGCACCGTTTCGGCCACCGCATCCGATGGGTCTGGGCCAGCCACGTCAACCACCATTCCAGCCAGCACTACAACCTGACCACCGCGCTGCGCCAGACATGGACCGGCACCTTCACCTTCATGATGGTGGTGCGGGCTCCGCTGATCCTGCTGGGCTTTCATCCGGCGATGGTGCTGTTCGTCGGCGGGCTGAACCTGATCTACCAGTTCTGGATCCATACCGAGGCGATCGGCAAGATGCCGCGCTGGTTCGAGGCGCTGATGAACACGCCAAGCCACCACCGGGTGCATCACGGGCGCAACGCGCGATACCTCGATTGCAACTATGCCGGCGTGTTCATCGTCTGGGACAAGCTGTTCGGAACCTTCGTGCCGGAACAGGAGGACGAGCGCCCCGATTACGGGCTGGTCCACAACCTCGGCACCTTCAACCCGCTGCGCGTCGCCTTTCACGAATGGGTGGGGATGTTCACGGACATGGCGCAACCGGGTCTGACATGGCGCGAGCGGCTGATGTATGCGATTGCCCCGCCGGGTTGGTGCCACGACGGTAGCCGCCAGACATCGGACGGCATCAAGCGCAGCCATCTACAACGCCACCCGGAGGATCGCGGGACACCGGGCTTCGAGTAGGTCTTGCCTCGGTCGCGCCGGGGCCTATCCTGCGGGCAAGAGGACAGAGACGACATGACTGCTGACGAGATCATCACGGAGCTTGGCCTGGCCCCGCACCCCGAGGGTGGCCATTACCGACAGACATGGGCCGCCGACACCGGCGGACGTCCCACCGCGACCTGTATCTATTTCCTGCTGAGGGCGGGCGAGGTCAGCCATTGGCACCGCGTCGATGCCGCCGAGATCTGGCTATACCATGCCGGCGCGCCGCTGGTCCTGTCGATCAGCGAAACGGATGACGGCCCGGCCGGCTATCACCTGCTGACCTCCGATCTTGCAAAGGGCCGCCCGCAGATCCTGGTGCCGCCGCATCACTGGCAGACGGCGCGCAGCATCGGCGATTACACGCTGGTCAGCTGCGCGGTCAGCCCGGGGTTTCGCTTCGACGGGTTCGAGCTTGCCGCGCCCGGGTTCGACATCCCGAGGGGCTGAGATGGACCACAAGGCCGCCCTCGCCGCGCTGCCCGCAAGGCGGCACTGACCGAACGCCCGGACCGGGCCGGGATGGTGGAGGAGTGCGCTGCGACCGCTTGGCATCCTCAGCGTGTTCCTGTTCACCCACGCCCATGCATGCACCCATTACACGCCGGTCCGCCGCCGGTGGCTGAACGACGCCGTGGGCCATGCCGTTCCTTCCATGCCGAACACCACAGTTTCCTGTCCGTGCGCGTCCACAAGCTGCCGGACCTGCACCGCGATCTGGCGCCGCTTTCGAACAGCACATCGCCAAGTTGCCCGGCCTTCACACGCGATTACGCGACGAGGCCGATCCCCCGCCGGTGACGGGGGATCGGCGCGCGGGGGTTACGCCGTCTTGGCGAGGTTGCGCAGCACATAATGCAGCACGCCGCCATGCTCGATATACTCGATCTCGATCGCGGTATCTATCCGACACTTGAGCATGATTTCCTTCACCGTGCCGTCGGCACAGGTGATCTCGCAGGGCACGTTCTGCTGCGGCTCGATCGTGTCGAGCCCCTTGATCGAGACGGTTTCCTCGCCCGTCAGGCCGAGCGTCTTGCGCGTGTCGCCGCCAGTGAACTCGAACGGGATGACGCCCATTCCGACAAGGTTCGATCGGTGAATCCGCTCGAAGCTTTCGGCGATCACGGCCTTGACGCCCAGAAGGCTGGTGCCTTTCGCGGCCCAGTCGCGGCTGGACCCGGCGCCGTATTGCTCGCCACCGAAGACGACCAGCGGCGTGCCCGCCTCCTGATGCGCCATGGCAGCATCGAAGATCGTGGTCTGCTGCCCATCGGGGCCCTTGGTGTAGCCGCCCTCGACGCCGTCCAGCATCTCGTTCTTGATGCGGATGTTGGCGAAGGTGCCGCGCATCATCACCTCATGGTTGCCGCGGCGGCTGCCGTAGGAGTTGAATTCGCGCACCGGCACCTGCCGCTCGACCAGGTATTTCCCCGCAGGTGTGGTATCCTTGAACGACCCTGCCGGACTGATGTGGTCGGTGGTGACCATGTCGCCGAGAACTGCCAGCACGCGCGCGCCCTCGATGTTGGAGATCGTGCCCGGCTCCTTGCTCATGCCCTGGAAATAAGGCGGGTTCTGGATATAGGTCGAGCTGGCGGGCCAGTCATAGGTCTCGCCGCCGGTGACCTCTACGCCTCGCCAAAGCTCATCACCCTTGAACACGTCGGCATACTTGGACTGGAACGCCTCGCGCGTCACGGTCCTCTCGACCAGTTCGGCGATTTCCTTCTGGGTCGGCCAGATGTCCTTCAGGAAAACGTCGTTGCCATCCTTGTCCTGGCCGAGCGGTTCGGTGGTCAGGTCGATGTTCATGTCACCGGCCAGTGCATAGGCCACCACAAGCGGCGGGCTGGCGAGGTAGTTGGCGCGCACGTCGGGCGAAATCCGGCCCTCGAAGTTGCGGTTGCCCGACAGCACGGAGGTGGCGATGAGGTCGCCATCGGCGATCGCCTTGCTCAGTTCAGTCTGGATCGGGCCGGAATTGCCGATGCAGGTGGTGCAGCCGTAACCGACAAGGTTGAAGCCGATCGCGTCGAGGTGATCCTGAAGCCCGGCAGTCTTCAGATACTCCGTCACCACCTGACTGCCCGGCGCCAGCGAGGTCTTGACCCAGGGCTTGCGCGTCAGCCCGCGCTCATGCGCCTTCTTGGCCACCAGACCCGCGCCGATCATCACGTAGGGGTTGGAGGTGTTGGTGCACGACGTGATCGAGGCGATCACCACCGACCCGTCGCGAAGGGTGTAATCCTCGCCCTCGATCGTGACGGTCTTGCGGATGTCATTGCCAGCGGTATTGAGATCACCCTCTGCGGCCATGTCGCTGGCTTCGCTGGACAGGTCCACGCCGCGATACTCGCCCACCACCTTGTAGAACGCGGACGATGCCTTATCGAGCGTGACATAATCCTGGGGCCGCTTGGGGCCGGAGATCGCGGGCACGATTTCGCCCATGTCGAGGTGCAGCGTGTCGGTATAGACCGGCGCGTAATCCGCCCCGCGCCACAAGCCGTTTTCCTTGGCATAGGCCTCGACCAGTTGCACGCGCGCCTCGTCGCGGCCGGTGTTACGCAGGTAGCGCAGGGTTTCGCCATCGACCGGGAAGAAGCCACAGGTGGCACCGTATTCGGGCGCCATGTTGGCGATGGTCGCGCGGTCGGCAAGCGGCAGGTGGTCGAGCCCATCGCCGTAAAATTCCACGAACTTGCCGACAACGCCCTTGGCGCGCAGCATCTCCACGACCTTCAGCACGAGGTCGGTGCCGGTGGTGCCTTCCATCATCGCGCCAGTCAGCTCGAACCCCACGACCTCTGGGATCAGCATGGAGATCGGCTGGCCCAGCATCGCGGCCTCGGCCTCGATCCCGCCGACACCCCAGCCCAGAACAGCGACGCCGTTGATCATCGTGGTATGGCTGTCGGTGCCGACCAGCGTATCCGGGTAGGCCACGGTTACGCCGTCCTGGTCGGTATCGGTCCAGACGGTCTGGGCGAGGTATTCGAGGTTGACCTGGTGGCAGATGCCGGTGCCGGGCGGCACGACGCGGAAATTCTCGAACGCGGTCTGGCCCCATTTCAGGAACTGGTAGCGTTCCATGTTGCGTTCATATTCGCGGTCCACGTTCAACTGGAAGGCGCGCGGGTTGCCGAAATGGTCGATCATGACCGAATGGTCGATGACCAGATCGACGGGATTGAGCGGGTTGATCTTCTGCGCATCGCCGCCAAGCGCCTTGATCCCGTCGCGCATCGCGGCAAGGTCGACCACCGCCGGCACGCCGGTGAAATCCTGCATCAAAACGCGGGCCGGGCGATAGGCGAGTTCGCGGTTGCCCTTCCCGCCATTCGCGGCCCAGTCGGAAAACGCCCGGATGTCATCGAGCGTGACGGTCTTGCCATCCTCGAAGCGCAGCATGTTTTCCAGCACCACCTTCAGCGCTGCGGGAAGCTTGGAAAAGTCGCCAAGCCCGGCAGCCTCGGCCGCGGAAATGGAATAATAGGCAACGGACTGGTCGCCGACCGCAAGCATCTTGCGGGTCTTTGCGCTGTCCTGACCGACAGTGATGGGCATGAGAAGCCTCCCTCGTGTGCAACGATGTGGGTATGTGCTGAGGTTGGCTATGCCAGTATAGACAGGCCCGATCAAGGGGGATGTGGCTTTTTTGTATGCCGTTGCATACAAATTTCACCGATTTTTGCACGACCCTGCCCGGTGCGGTCTTGCCTGGACCGAAGCGAGCGCTTCCCCGACCTTGCGCTTTGGGCTAGGGCTTGGCGCCATGAGTCTTACCGTCCACTCCCTTTCCTGCGCCCGTGGCGGCGTGCAGATCCTTGCCGGGGTCGGGTTTTCCGTCGCCAAGGGCGAGGCGCTGATCCTGCGCGGCCCGAACGGGTCGGGCAAGACGACGCTTCTGCGCACGCTGGCCGGGCTTACGCCGCCGCTGTCGGGCCGCATCGACGTGCCACCCGATGGCATCGCCTATGCAGGCCATGCCGACGGACTGAAGGCGCCGCTGTCGGTAGCCGAGAACCTGGCCTTCTGGGCGGGGGTGTTCGGCGCGGCGGGCATCGCGCCGGCCGTCGACGCGTTCGACCTGCACGATCTGCTGGACCGGCCCGCCGGCAACCTGTCCGCCGGGCAGAAGCGCCGTCTGTCGCTGGCGCGGCTCCTGGTCACCGGGCGACCGGTCTGGTGCCTCGATGAACCCACGGTGTCGCTGGACGTCGACAACGTGGCGCGCTTTGCCCGCGCGGTCGGGGCGCATCTGGCGGGTGGCGGTTCTGCCGTGATTGCCACCCATATCGACCTCGGCCTTACGAACGCGCGCAGCCTCGACATCACGCCGTGCACGCGTGCGGGGCAGCAGCCCCGGCAGCCCCGGCAGCCGCTGGCAGCGCAGGATATCGACCCGTTCCTGTCGGAGGGCGCATTGTGAGAGGACTTCTTATAAGAGATCTGCGTCTCGCGATCCGAGCAGGCGGCGGGTTCGGCCTTGGCTTGGCCTTCTTCCTGATCGTCACCGTCCTGATGCCGTTCGGGATCGGGCCGGAGACGGGGATCCTCACCACTGTCGCTCCCGGCATCCTGTGGATCGGGGCGCTGCTGGCCTGCCTTCTGTCGCTCGACCGGATCTTCGCCCTCGACTGGGAAGACGGATCGCTGGAACTGCTGGCGACCTCGCCGCTGCCGCTGGAGGCTGTGGCGGGCATCAAGGCGCTGGCGCACTGGCTGACCACCGGCCTGCCGCTGGTCGCCGCGGCACCCGTGCTGGCGGTGCTGCTGAACCTGCCCGCGCAGGGATTCGGATGGCTCATCGCCTCGCTGGCGGTCGGCACCCCGGCGCTGTCGGCGCTCGGCACCTTCGGCGCGGCCCTGACGGTGGGATTGAAGCGCGGCGGACTTCTTCTATCGCTTCTGGTATTGCCGCTTTACGTGCCGACGCTGCTGTTCGGGGCCGAGGTGGCGCGGCGCGGCGCCGGCGGGCTCGATGCGCTGACACCACTTGCCTTTCTGGCCGGACTATCGCTATTGGCGCTGGCGGTCATGCCGTTTGCCGCCGCCGCCGCCCTCCGCGTCAATCTGCGCTAGGGGCGCGGCCATCCAACCCATTGTTAGCGCAATAAACGAGACGTAGGTTTGGGCTCATGTCGATCTGGGAATACGCAAATCCGCGCAAGTTCATGGCGACCTCGGGCGCGCTGTTGCCTTGGGTCTCTGCGCTTGCCGCGATCCTTGTGATCGGGGGGCTTGTCTGGGGCTTTTTCTTCACCCCCGACGATTTCCGCATGGGGTCGACCGTCAAGGTCATCTACATCCACGTGCCTGCCGCGATCATGGGGTCGAGCGCGTGGTTCATGATGCTGGTCACCTCGCTGATCTGGCTGATCCGCCGCCACCATGTCAGCGCGCTGGCCGCGAAGGCCGCCGCGCCGGTGGGCATGGTCTTCACGCTGATCGGCCTGATCACCGGGGCGATCTGGGGGCAGCCGATGTGGGGCACGTGGTGGGAATGGGATCCGCGGCTGACCGCGTTCCTCGTGCTGTTCCTGTTTTACCTTGGCTACATGGCACTGTGGGAGGCAATCGAGAACCCCGACGCCGCCGCCGACCTGACCGCCGTCCTGTGCCTTGTCGGGACGGTCTTCGCGGTGATCTCGCGCTACGCGCTGCTGTTCTGGAACCAGGGGCTTCACCAGGGCGCGTCGCTGAGCATGGATGCGCAGGAGAACGTGGCCGATGTCTTTGCATACCCGCTGTGGACCTGCGTGATCGGATTTCTGTTCCTCTTCGTCGCGCTTGTGCTTTACCGTACCCGGACCGAGATTCGCGCCCGCCGGCTTCGGGCGCTCATCCAGCGCGAAAGGATGGCCTGATGCCCGATCTTGGACGCTACGCAACCGAAGTCCTGTCCGCCTATGCCGTCACGCTACTACTGCTCGTCGGTCTGATCGCCGCTTCCGTCTGGAAGGCGCGCAAGGTGCTGCGTCAGCTGCGCGAAGCCGAAAACCGCAGGGATCCCTCCGCATGAAGGTCAACTGGCTCATGATTCTGCCGCTGCTTCTGGCGGTCTTCTTTTTCGGTGTCACGGCGACGCAACTGCTGACCACCCAGGACAACCAGTCGCGCGGCGTCGATACCAACGCCCTGCCCTCGACGCGGCAAGGCAGCCCGGCGCCACCGCTCGACCTGCAACCGCTGGCAGACTTCGAGGGGCTTGCGCGCGAGGATCTTGAGGGCAATGGCCTGATCATCCTGAACTTCTGGGCCAGCTGGTGCCCGCCCTGCCGGGCCGAACACCCGACGCTGACCGCGTTGGCAGAGGCGGGCAATCCGCTGTTCGGGATCAACTACCGCGACCAGCCCACGCAGGCGCTGTCTTTCCTGAGCGATCTCGGCAACCCCTATGACCGGATCGCCGCCGACCCCGAGGCGCGCAATGGCCGCGAATGGGGCGTCGTTGCCATGCCCGAGACGTTCTTCATCAACGACGCGGGCGTGGTCGTTCTACATTTCCGCGGACCGATCGTGCGGCGCAGCCTTGAAAACCAGGTGATCCCGGCATTGGCCGACGCCGGTTATGCGCTGCAACTGCCCGCCTCGCCCGGCGAATAACCCGCCGGAAAACGGGGGGGCGGCTGCCGCCCGAGCCGGACCGGTGTTCCAAAAGCTGGCACGGACCCGCAACAGCGTTCCGATCCGGCGCAGCCATTCGGATCGACGGCTCTTTTCAGGCCCTTGCCTGTGACCAACGTCGGCCACACCGTTGTGAAGTCCCGGTATTTCCAATATGCAGCGGACAGATTTACCACGGGAGATTGCAACCATGACCGACGCCACAAGCTACGGCTTCGACACGCTTCAGATCCATGCCGGCGCCCGGCCCGACCCGGCCACCGGCGCGCGGCAGGTGCCGATCTACCAGACCACGGCCTATGTCTTCCGCGATGCCGAGCATGCCGCGGCGCTCTTCAACCTTCAGGAAGTGGGCTACATCTATTCGCGCCTGACCAACCCCACCGTCGCCGCGCTTCAGGAACGTGTCGCGACGCTGGAGGGCGGCGTTGGCGCGGTCTGCTGTTCCTCGGGCCACGCGGCGCAGATCATGGCGCTCTTTCCGCTGATGGGGCCGGGGCTGAACGTCGTGGTCTCGACCCGCCTTTACGGCGGCTCGATCACGCAGTTCAGCCAGACGATCAAGCGCTTCGGCTGGTCGGCCACCTTCGTCGATTTCGACGACATGGAGGCGGTCGCGGCGGCGATTGACGAAAAGACCCGCGCAATCTTCTGCGAAACCATCGCCAACCCCGGCGGCTATGTCACCGACCTCGACGCCGCCGCCAAGATCGCGCAGGACGCGGGCCTGCCGCTGATCGTCGACAACACTTCGGCCACGCCCTACCTGTGCCGCCCGATCGAGCATGGCGCCACGCTCGTCGTTCATTCCATGACGAAATACCTGACCGGCAACGGCACCGTCACCGGCGGCTGCGTTGTCGATTCGGGCAATTTCGACTGGTCCGCTTCGGGCAAGTTTCCCTCGCTCTGCGATCCCGAACCGGCCTATCACGGGCTGAAATTCCACGAGACGTTCGGGCCGCTCGCCTTCACCTTCCACGGTATTGCCATCGGGCTGCGCGACCTTGGCATGACGCTGAACCCGCAGGCGGCACATTACACGCTGATGGGAATCGAGACGCTGAGCCTGCGCATGCAGCGCCATGTCGCGAACGCCGAAAAGGTCGCCGCGTGGCTGGAAACGCACCCGGCAGTGGAGGCCGTGACCTATGCCGGGCTGCCCTCCTCACCCTCGCATGAGAAGATGACGCGGATCTGCCCCAAGGGCGCAGGCGGGCTGTTCACCGTGGCGCTGAAATCGGGCTATGGCGGCTGCATCAAGTTCGTCGACAGCCTCAACCTGTTCAGCCATGTTGCCAACCTCGGCGATACAAGGTCGCTGGTGATCCACTCGGCCTCCACTACCCACCGGCAGTTGACGGAAGAGCAGCAGATCGCCGCCGGCGCCGCGCCGAACGTGGTGCGCATCTCCATCGGGATCGAGGATGCCGACGACCTCATTCGCGATCTTGATCAGGCCTTGAACGCCTCCGCCTGATTGTTCGAGGGGGGCGACACAGCCCCCCTTACACCTCCCCCGTTTCGAGCGGCAGCAGCGTGGTGGACTTGATTTCCTCCATGCTCAGCAGGGCCGTGACGTTGTGGATGCGCACCTCGGAAATCAGCGCCTGGTAGAAGCGGTCATAGGCGCGCGCATTGGCCACCCTCACCTTCAGGATATAGTCGATATCGCCCGCAAGGCGGTGCGCCTCCAGCACCTCAGGGCGGCTTTGCAGGGCGTGCAGGAACGCCTTCTGCCACGCGGCCTCGTGTTCGGAGGTGCGGATAAGCACGAAAAAGCAGGCCTCCAACCCCAATGCCTCGGCATCCAACAGAACCGTCTGCCGGCCGATGATGCCGGCCTCGCGCATCTTGCGGATCCGGGTCCAGACCGGCGTCTTCGACGACCCGACAGTGCGCGCGATCTCCTCCAGCGACTGGCTGGCATCCTCCTGAAGCGCGGCAAGGATCTTGCGGTCGAGCGTGTCGATCTGGGTGGTCACTGAGCACCTGTGAAAAAAGGAACTTGTTCTGCGTCAGCGCATCTGTCGGAAAAATCACCTCCAGAGCAAGATCTTTTCGTTCGGTTATGGAACAGAAATACTACGCCCAAGGCAAGAAGGTATGGCGAAAGACCCAGGCAGAACGTCGGATTGATCCAGATCAATGCAAATGCAACGACTTCCGGGGCCAACTGGACGCGCGCGGATACAAGCGGATACAAGGAGCACGCAATGGGACTGTTTCGCAAGATCGACGAAAGCGCCGGGCTGGTGCATGACATGGCCGACCGGTTGGATGTGGACCTGATGGGAATCGGCGGCGACGGTGCCGAGGCGACAGCCTTGAAGTACCGGCAAGTCGTGCTCTCCTGCACCGCCTGTCACCACCACGATGACTGCCGCCACCTTCTCGACGCGAATGCGCAACTGAAGGATGCACCCGGCTATTGCCGCAACCGCGATGTCATGATGCGGCGCTAGGGTCGCCGCCGGCAAACGGCAACAGCCCATCGGCACGTTCCCCCGGAACGCACCGTATCGAACAGGTCGCCGCGAATGGAGGGGAAAGCGGAATTTTGTCCATCTTTCACCCCATTTTTGAGACTTAAGTTCTTATTGGAGGCCTGATATAGCCAAAAAGCAGGAGAATGTCCTATATTTCTGGTGACCTTAACCGCCACGCGGAGTCCCCAGATGAAGCATTTTCCGATCTTCCTCGCGGTTGAAAACCGGCGCATCCTGCTGTCGGGCGGCGGCGGTGCGGCGCTGGCCAAGCTGCGGCTTCTGATGAAGACCGGGGCGCGGATCGAGGTTTTTGCCGACGCCCCCGCGCCCGAGATCGCGGATTGGGCCGCGGCCGGAAAGCTGCTGCTGCACCCGCGAGAGATGCGCCCCTGCGACCTGCCCGGCGCGGTGCTGGTCTACGCCGCCGACGAGGATGACGCGCACGACGCGCGCATCAAGCGGCTGGCCGAGGCGGCGGGCGTTCTCGTCAATATCGTCGATAACCTCAAAGACAGCGCCTTCATCACGCCTGCGATCGTCGATCGCGACCCGGTGACCGTGGCCATCGGCACCGAAGGTGCTGCGCCAGTTCTGGCGCGTGCGATCAAGCGCGACCTCGAGGACCGGCTGCCGGTCACGCTCGGGCCTTTGGCGCGCATCGGCAAGGCCTTTCGCAGCGCCGCCGAGGCGCTGCCCTTCGGCCGCAAGCGGCGGGATTTCTGGGCCGATTACTATTTTGACGAAGGCCCCCGCGCGCTTGCGGATAGCGGGCCGGAGGGTGTGGAAAAGGCGCTCGGTCGCCTCCTCGCGCGCCACCTTTGTGCTCCGACCCGCGCCGGGCACGTCGCGCTCCTCGGCGCTGGCCCCGGCGATCCGGAGCTTCTGACGCTGAAGGCGCGCAAGGCGCTGGACGCGGCAGATGTTGTCATCCACGACCGCCTCGTCACGCCCGAGATCCTCGATCTCGCCCGCCGCGAGGCGGTGCTGATCGACGCAGGCAAGCAAGGCTTCGGTCGCCACACCCCGCAAGAAGACATCAACCGCCTGATGATCGAGCACGCCCGGAAGGGCCTGCAAGTCGTGCGGCTCAAATCCGGCGACCCGGTAATCTATGGCCGCCTCGACGAAGAAATCGACGCGCTCGGCGCGGCGGGCGTCACATGGTCCATCGTGCCCGGCATCACCGCCGCCTCCGCCGCCGCCGCCGGCATCGGGCAGAGCCTGACGCGGCGCGGCCGCAACTCCGCGCTGCGCATTCTGACCGGCCATGACACCGCTGGCTTCGTCGAGCAGGATTGGGCGGCGCTGGCCCGCCCCGGCACGGTCGCGGCGATCTACATGGCCAAGCGCGGCGCGCGTTTTTTGCAAGGCCGCCTGCTGATGCACGGCGCAGCGGCAGAGACGCCCGTCACCATCGTTGCAAACGCCTCGCGCCCCGATCAGCGCAGCCTTGCCAGCTCGCTCGCCACCCTGGCCGCCGATCTCGACGACGCGGGTCTCTTGGGTCCCGCCATCATCCTCTACGGCCTTGCGCCCCGCGCCGCCGAGGCCCGCCTTCCCGAATTGCAGGAGCTTGCAAATGCCCCGTGACTTCACCCCGAAGGTCGTGACCGCCAACCACCTGCTGGACGGCGATGTCATCTACCAGACCGCCGATGACCGCTGGAGCCGCCACCACGCGGAAGCCGAGCTGATCACCGACGAAGCGCATGCCACGATTCGCCTTCTCGATGCGGAGCGGCAGGTCGATACGGTTGTTGGCGCCTACCTTGCCGATGCAAGACCCGGCACGCACGGCCCCGAACCCGTCCATTTCCGCGAGGTGTTCCGCACCCGCGGCCCCTCCAACTACGCCCATGGCAAACAGGTGGAGCTTTAGGATGTATCGCTACAACGAGTTCGACCGCGATTTCCTGGCAGAGCGCAACCGTCAGTTCCGCGCGCAGGTGGAACGCCGCATCGACGGGTCGCTGACCGAGGAAGAATTCAAGCCGCTGCGCCTGATGAACGGGCTTTATCTGCAACTGCACGCCTACATGCTGCGGGTGGCGATCCCCTACGGTACGCTGAACAGTGCCCAGATGCGGCAGCTGGCCTATCTGGCCGAACGGTGGGACAAGGGCTATGGCCATTTCACCACCCGCCAGAACATCCAGTATAACTGGCCGCGCCTGAGCGATGTGCCCGACATGCTGGACGCGCTGGCCGAGGTCGGGCTGCATGCCATCCAGACCAGCGGCAACACCATCCGCAACGTGACCGCGGACCATTTCGCCGGCGCCGCGGCGGACGAGGTGGCCGACCCGCGTCCGGTGGCGGAGCTGATCCGGCAATGGTCCACCGACCATCCCGAGTTTCAGTTCATGCCGCGCAAGTTCAAGTTCGCCATCACCGGCGCGCCGAACGATCGCGCGGTAACGGCGGCGCATGACATCGGGCTGCGCATCGTCGAGCGGGGCGGCGAGATCGGCTACACGGTGCTGGTGGGCGGCGGGCTGGGCCGCACCCCTATGATCGGCAAGGTGTTGGCGGAATTTATCCCCGCCGAGGATCTGCTGCCCTATCTGGAAGCGACCGTCGCGGTCTGGAACGCGATCGGGCGGCGCGACAACAAGTTCAAGGCGCGGATCAAGATCCTTGTTCATGAAGTCGGGCTGGACGCCTTGCGCGCAGAGGTGGAGGAAGAATTTACCCTGCGCAAGCCGCTATACGTGGGCGGCAGGGACGTGGCGCTGCTGGAGGAGATCGCGGGCCACTTTGCGCCCCCCGAATTCGAGACCACGCCGACCGAGACTTATGACGCGGCATACGCCAGCGACCCGGTCTTTCGCTCATGGGCCGATACCAACCTCGCCCCGCATCGCGCGGATGGCTACGCTATCGTGACCGTTTCGCTGAAGAAACAGGGCGACACACCCGGCGACGCTACGGCGGATCAGATGCGCGTCATGGCAGACCTCGCAGAGCGCTACGCCCATGACGAGCTGCGCATCAGCCACGAACAGAACGTCATCCTGCCGCATGTGCACAAGCGCCACCTGCCCGCGATCCATGCAGCCCTGAAAGCGGCGGGTCTGGCAACGGCGAATATAGGCCTCGTGTCCGACATCATCGCCTGCCCCGGCATGGATTACTGCGCGCTCGCCACGGCACGCTCGATCCCGGTGGCGCAACAGATCGCAACCCGGTTCGACGAATTGAAACTGGAACACGAGATCGGGCCGCTCAAGATCAAGATCTCGGGCTGCATCAATGCCTGCGGGCATCACCATGTCGGCCATATCGGTATTCTCGGGCTCGATCGGGCCGGGGTGGAAAACTATCAGATCACGCTTGGCGGCGACGGCACCGAGGACGCAGTCATCGGCACCCGCACCGGACCGGGCTTTGCCTATGACGAGATCGTGGGCGCGGTGGAAACGATCCTGAAGACTTACCTCTCGCTGCGTGAAGACCCGTCAGAGACCTTCCTGCAAACCTGTCGCCGTCTTGGCATCGCGCCGTTCAAGGCCGCGCTCTACCCGGAGGCAAAGACCCGTGCCGCTTGACGCCCCCATCGGATCGCTCGCCCGGTGGGTCGACGGGCTGAATGCGCGCTACAAGCACCATTCGGCCACCGCGGTGCTGGAGCGCGCGCTGAATGACCCCGATCTAGGCCGGATCGCGCTGGTCAGTTCCTTCGGGGCCGAATCGGTCGTGCTGTTGCACATGGTCTCGGTGATCGACCCGGCGACGCCGGTGCTGTTCATCGACACGCAGATGCTGTTTGCCGAGACGCTGAGCTACCAGAGGCAGGTCGCGTCATACCTGGGCCTTGAGGAGGTGCGCACCATTCATGCGAGCCAAATCGCGCTTCTGGCCGGCGACCCCGACGGCACCCTGCACCAGCACGATACCGATGCCTGCTGCGCCCTGCGCAAGGTGCGCCCGATGGAACACGCGCTGGCCCCGTTCGACAGCTGGATCACCGGGCGCAAGCGGTTCCAGTCGGGCAGCCGCGCGGCGCTCGATTTCTTCGAGACGGAGGGCGAGATCCGCATCAAGATCAACCCGCTGGCCCATTGGGCACCCGAGGATGTGCAGGATTACATGATCAACAACCGCCTGCCCCGGCACCCGCTGGTCGCCAAGGGCTATCCGTCCATCGGCTGCGCGCCTTGCACCAGCCCCGTGAAGCCCGGCGAAGACCCGCGCGCGGGCCGCTGGCGGGGCGAGGACAAGGAGGAATGCGGCATCCATTTCATCGACGGGCGCGCGGTGCGTGGCCCCCTGAAATCAGCCTCTCAAGGAGCGACGCCATGAAAGATCTCGCGGCCCCCGAGGCCCCGACCGACACCATCCTCGTGACCGACACGGGCTTCTGCCCCGGCGATGGCGCCGAGGTGCTCGACCTGCCAGCCGATGCAGACCGCGCGGCGTTGGCGGCGGCGCTGACCACCAACGCCACGATCCGCGTCGCCTTTGCCAGCTTCGCCGACGGGCGCGGATTTACCCTTGCCCGCCGGCTGCGACAGATGGGCTTTGCCGGGCGGCTGCGCGCCTCGGGCCATGTGCTGGCGGATCAATACGCCATGGCGCGCCGGTCAGGATTCGACGAGGTGGAGATCGACGCCGCCCTCGCTGCCCGCCAGCCGGAGGAGCAGTGGCGCGCGCGCGCCGACTGGCAGGCCCATGACCATCGGTCGCGCCTGCGCGCCGGATGACACGGCCCTTTTCCTGACCCAGATCAATGTTTAATGAAGGAGGCGGCCCTAAGCAGGTCGAGATTGCCCCAATGACAGAGCATGCCCCCGTGACAGACGCCACCCCCGTCAAGCTGCCCACCCTGCCCGACGCCCAGACCGTGACAGCGGTGCAGCACTACACCGACCGCCTTTTTTCCTTCCGCTGCACCCGGCCGGCATCCCTGCGCTTCCGCTCGGGCGAGTTCGTGATGATCGGCCTGATGGGCGACCCCGACCCAAAGACCGGCAAGCAGAAACCGTTGCTGCGCGCCTATTCCATCGCCTCGCCGTCCTGGGATGACGGGCTGGAATTCTACTCGATCAAGGTGCCCGACGGCCCGCTGACCAGCCGCCTGCAACACATCCGGCCCGGCGACCAGATCATCCTGCGGCCCAAGCCCGTCGGCACGCTGGTGCATGACGCGCTGCTGCCCGGCAAGCGGATCTGGTTCTTTGCGACCGGCACCGGCTTTGCCCCCTTCGCAAGCCTCTTGCGCGACCCGCAGACCTATGCCGATTACGAGGAGGTCATCATCACCCATACCTGCCGCGAGGCGGGTGAACTGACCTATGGCCGCAACGTGATCGAAAGCCTCAAGAGCGACGAGTTGCTGAACGAGGTGATTGGCGAGGGTTTCTGGAAAAAAATCCGCTACTACCCCACCACCACCCGCGAAGAGAGCGCCAAGATGGGCCGCATCACCGACCTGATGCGCTCGGGCGAGGCGTTCGCGGATCTGGGCGTCGCGCCGCTGTCCCCCGAAACCGATCGCGCGATGATCTGCGGCAACCTTGCCTTCAACCTCGAATTGAAGGCGATGCTGGAGGATTACGGGCTGGAGGAAGGCGCGAATTCCGATCCCAAGACCTACGTGGTGGAAAAGGCCTTCCTCGACTGAGGTGACGCGCGACGCGGGCCGCGCAGGGCCTTTGACTCGGGCGCCCGACCGTCTAGAAGGGCGGTATCCTGCCCCAAACCAAGGCCCCCGCCGATGACCATGCTTGGCACTTTCCTCAAACCGATGCACCGCGAGGGCGTTCCCTTCGTCGCCATTTTCGCGGTGGTGACGCTGGGGCTGTTCGTGCTTTACACCCCCCTCGGCTGGGTCGGTGTCGGGCTGACGATCTGGTGCTACTACTTCTTCCGCGATCCCGAGCGCGTGCCGCCCGCCCGCGAGGGCCTCGTCCTCAGCCCTGCCGACGGGGTCGTGTCGCTGCTGGAACCGGCCGTGCCTCCGGCCGAATTGGGTCTTCCGGCAGAGCCGTTGACCCGGATCAGCATTTTCATGAGCGTTTTCAACTGCCACGTGAACCGCAGCCCGGTCAAAGGCCGGGTCGGCGCCATCGCCTACCGCCCCGGCAAGTTCTTCAACGCCTCGCTCGACAAGGCCAGCACCGACAATGAACGCAACAGCCTGCGCCTTGACATGGCCGACGGGCGCAGCCTTGTCGTGGTGCAGATCGCCGGGCTGGTGGCGCGTCGGATCGTGTCCTTCACCCGCGAAGGCGCGGAATTGCACGCGGGGGAGCGGTTCGGGCTGATCCGCTTCGGCTCTCGCCTCGATGTCTACCTGCCCGTGGGGGTGGCGCCGCTGGTCGGGATCGGCCAAACCATGATCGCCGGCGAGACGGTGCTGGCCGACCTCTCCGCGCCCGCGCCAGAGCCAGAGCCAGAGCCAGAGGACTGATCCATGCCGGAGCCGCGCGACAAATCCCCGGCCGAACTGGCGCTGATCCAGCTTCTGCCCAACATGATCACCATCGCCGCGATTTGTGCCGGGCTGACGGCGATCCGCTTCGGTATCCAGGGCGATTTCGTGCGCGCGGTGCAATTGATCCTTGCCGCCAGCATCCTCGATGGCGTCGACGGGCGGCTGGCCCGGCTGCTCAACAGCGACAGCAAGATGGGGGCGGAGCTTGATTCGCTGGCCGATTTCCTGAATTTCGGCGTTGCCCCGCCTCTGGTGCTGTATTTCTGGGCGCTTCAGGACATGCGCAGCGCCGGCTGGCTGACGGTGCTGGTCTTCGCGGTGTGCTGCGTGGTGCGGCTGGCCCGGTTCAACGTCGCCAGCAAGGACGAGGACACGCCCGAGGATGGCGCCTTTTTCACCGGCATCCCGGCCCCGGCCGGCGCGATGCTGGTGTTTTTGCCGATGTTCATCTCCTTTGCCTTCTCGGATGCGCCGCTGCTGCCCGATGCGCTGCTCTGCCTTTATATGGTGGCGATCGGCCTTCTGATGATCAGCCGCATCCCCGTCTGGTCCTTCAAGACCACCCGGATTTCGCGCCACAACGTCAAGTTCGTGCTGGTCGGCTTTGCCTTCCTCGGCGCGGCGGTGCTGACCTTTGCGTGGATCACGCTGGTCGCGCTTTGCCTTGCCTATATCGGGCTTGTCATCTGGGCGATGCTGTCGCCCGGCCCCTCCAACAGCGACACGAAGGCCTGAGATGGAAATTAACGCGGTTCGCAATTCCTATGCCCGCTGGGCGCCGGTCTACGACCAGACCTTTGGCCGGCTGACCAATCGCGGTCGGCGGCGCAGTGTGGATTATATCAATGAATTCAACGGATCGGTGCTGGAGGTCGGCGTCGGAACCGGCCTGTCCCTGCCCCATTACAGGCCTGGCCTCTCCGTCACAGGCATCGACTTCAGCCAGGAGATGCTGGACAAGGCGCGTGACAAGGTGCGCGCCCGAGGCCTCGACCACGTCACCGAACTGCGCCAGATGGATGCCCGCACCCTCGACTATCCCGACGATCGCTTCGACACCGTAACCGCGATGCACGTCCTGTCGGTGGTCCCGGAGCCAGAGCGCGTGATGTCCGAGATCGCCCGCGTCTGCAAACCCGGCGGGCAGGTTGTGATCGCCAACCATTTCGCGCGCGACCGGGGCTTTCTGGCGATGCTGGAACGGCTGACCGCGCCACTGGAAAATGTGCTTGGCTGGCATTCGGATTTCGCGATCGAGCGGGTGTTGCAGGAGCCGCGCCTGTCCGAGGAGATCCGCCGCACGCACCCCCCGTTCGGCATGATGACATTGCTGGTGATGCGCAAATCCTGACGCCGCGACGCAAAACAGGCGCGCCCTTTGGGCCACGCCTGCCTTGCTGTTCGCAAATAGCTGTCAGACTACCGAAGCGGCCCTATCATCATCACCATCTGACGGCCTTCCATCTTCGGCATGTTCTCGACCTTGCCAAGTTCCTTGACGTCCTCGGCCACCCGTTCGAGCAATTCGCGCCCGAGGTTCTGGTGCGCCATCTCGCGGCCGCGGAAGCGCAGGGTCACCTTGACCTTGTCGCCGCCTTCGAGGAACCGCACGACATTGCGCATCTTCACCTCATAGTCATGCGTGTCGGTGTTGGGGCGAAACTTCACCTCCTTCACCTCGATGGTCTTCTGCTTCTTGCGGGCCTCGGATTCACGCTTTTGCTGTTCATACTTGAACTTGCCGAAATCCATGATCTTGCACACGGGCGGCGTCGCGTTCGGCGAAATCTCGACGAGGTCCAGCCCGGCCTGCGCAGCCATCTCCATGGCGCGCGCGGGCGTAACGACGCCGACGTTTTCACCATCTGCGCCGATCAGGCGGAGTTCCGGGGCCCGGATGCGATCATTCACGCGGGGTCCAGTGTCGCGCGTCGGGGGCGCGTTGTGCGGTCTGCGGGCTATCGGTAAAATCCTTCTGTTGCCATCAACTGCGGTGGCTGACGGTATCGCTGCCACGTGCGCTATTCAAGGCGAATCCCGACGTTTCGGCGCAAGTTTCGAGGATCGGGTGGTGATTGCATTGCGTCGCCCGGCATCGCGCCATAGATAGGCGGCAAAACAGCATTGACTCAGGATCGGAGTTTCCCATGAACCGCGCCCTCATTATCGTCGTCATCCTCGCCACCATTGGCATCGCTGGCTACGTGCTGATCCCGTTCAGCACCCCGCAACCGGAACAAGCGCCCGTCGTCCCCGTCGCCGACGACACAACAGACACCCCCGACGCAGCACCGCAAACCGTCGGGGAGACGGTGGAAGAAGTCGTCGACGACGCGGTCGAGCAGGCAGAGGACGCCGCCGAAACCGCGCAGGATGCCGTGCAGGATGCCGTGGACGAAGTCGAGGCCGCCGTCGAGGAACTGGAAACGCAGGCGGGCGACCTGCTGGAAGACGCGACCGGCGCTGCGCAAGGCACGGCCGAAGACGCTGCCGAGGCGGCGGTTGAAGACACCACCGAAGCCGCCGACGCGGTGGTCGAGGACGCCACCGATACGACGCAAGCCGTCGTTGAGGAAACCGAAGAGGCGGTCGAGGACGCAGCCGCCGTGGCCGAGGACACAACAGAGGCCGTGGTGGAAAACACCACCGAGGCCGCCGGTGACGCCATCGAGGTCACCGAAGAGGTCATCGAGGAAACCGGCGCCGCGGCCGAGGATGCAGTCGAGACAATCGCCGAGGCCGCCACCGAGGACACCACCGAGGCCGCCAATACCACCGAAGACGCCGCCGACGCGCGTGCCGAAGACGTGACCGACGCCGCCACCGATGAAACCGCCCCGGCGGTTGAAGAGGCGGTCGCCGATCCGCTCAGCGTCGAGGGGTTCGACGCCGACGCCGCTTTGGCCGCTGTTGAGGCCTCCGATCTGTCGGCCATTGCCCGCACGGCGCTGCGCCAGGCCATCGAACGCGCCCGCGACAACCCCGAACAGGTCGCAGAGGTCGTTTCCCGCCTGCAAAGCGCGCTCGGCCAGTAAGCGCCCTACCCGGAACTGGCCCCCCCCCACGCCTCGGCGCGGGGGGGACCAGTTGCCATACCGGTTTTCTACCAGACCCGATCAGCAGGCGGCGACGGCCCGCTTGGTCAGCACCTTCACGAGGTTGGCGCGGTAGGCCGACGATCCGTGGATGTCCGAGATCATGCCATCGGCGGATACCGACAGCCCTGCAACCGCGTCGGGCGTGAAGTCTGCCGTCAGCGCCTCCTCCGCCGCGCTCCAGCGGAAAACGCCCTCCTCCGACGCGCCGGTCACCGCGACGCGCACCGCGCCCGCGAAGCGCGCCACGAACACCCCGGTCAGCGCAAAGCGCGAGGCCGGTTGCAGGAACTTCTGATAACTCGCCGCCTCCGGCACCGGGAATTTCACCTCGGTGATGATCTCGCCCTCGTCGAGCGCGGTGGTAAACATGCCGTTGAAGAAGTCATCCGCCACGATCTCGCGCGCATTGGTCACGATGGTCGCGCCAGAGGCCAGCACCGCCGCCGGGTAGCAGGCTGCCGGGTCGTTATTGGCAAGACTGCCGCCGATGGTGCCCCGGTTGCGCACCGCCGGGTCACCGATGTGGCCCGCAAGGTGCGACAGCGCCGGGTAACTCTTGGCCGCCTCCGCCGCGACCGTTGCATGGGTGGTGGCGGCGCCGACGCAGACCCGGCCCGCGTCATCCATGCAGACGCCCTGCATCTCGGAAATACCCGACAGGCTGACCAGCACCGCAGGCGCGGCAAGGCGCTGCTTCATCGTCGGCAGCAGGGTCTGCCCGCCGCCAAGCGCCTGCGCCTCCTCGGCCCCGAGGGCCGCAACCGCATCGGCGATGGTGCCGGGGCGCTTGAACTCGAATTCATACATATCGTTTCTCCTTGTCCCTGGCTTATTCGTTGATCGCCTGCCACACCCGTCCGGGCGTCAGCGGCATGTCGATATGGGTCACGTCGTGGCCGCCGCGTTGCAGCGCGTCCACCACCGCGTTCACCACCGCCGGCGGGCTCCCGATGGCCCCGGCCTCGCCGCAGCCCTTCACCCCAAGCGGGTTGTGGGTGCAGGGCGTCTGGCACGAATGATCGACCTTGAAATTCGGCAGATCATCGGCGCGCGGCATGGCGTAATCCATGTAGGAGGCTGACAGAAGCTGTCCGTCCGCGTCGTAGACCGCCGCTTCCAGCAGAGCCTGCCCGATACCTTGCGCCAGTCCGCCATGCACCTGCCCCTCGACGATCATCGGGTTGACCACGTTGCCGAAATCATCGGCCGCGGCGAAGGAGCAGATCTCCACCTTCCCGGTTTCGGGGTCGACCTCGACCTCGCAGGCATAGGCGCCGGCGGGGTAAGTGAAGTTCGACGGGTCGTCGAACGCGGTTTCCTCCAACCCCGGCTCGATCTCCTCGATCGGGTAGTTGTGCGGCACGTAGGCCGCCAGCGTGACATCGCCCCACGCCACCGACTTGTCGGTGCCCGCGACGCTGAACTGACCGTCCTTGAGCTCGATATCGCCTTCCGAGGCTTCCATCAGGTGGGCCGCGATCTTCTTGGCCTTGTTGATGATCTTCTCGGTCGCCCGCACCATGGCCGAGCCGCCGACGGCAAGGCTGCGCGAGCCATAGGTGCCCATGCCCATCGGCACCTTGGCGGTGTCGCCGTGCACGATCTCGACCATGTTCTCGTCGATGCCGATCATCTCGGCGATGACCTGGGGGAAGGCGGTTTCATGCCCCTGCCCGTGGCTGTGGCTGCCGGTCATCACCACCAGCCCGCCGGTCGCATTGACCCGCACGGTCGCGCTTTCGTAAAGCCCGGCCCGCGCGCCCAACTGCCCGACGAGGGCCGAGGGCGCGATGCCGCAAGCCTCGATATAGCAGTTCACGCCAAAGCCGCGCAGCTTGCCCGCTCTGGCGCTTTCGGCGGCGCGCGCCTCGAACCCGTCGCGGTCCACCATCTCCAGCAGCTTGTCCATCGTGGCGGTGTAATCGCCGGTGTCATAGGCCACGGCGACCGGGGTTTCATAGGGAAACTCGGTGATGAAGTTCTGCCGCCGCAGCGCGATGGGGTCGGCACCCAGTTCGCGCGCTGCCTTGTCGATGACGCGCTCCAGCTGGTAGGTGGCCTCGGGCCGACCGGCCCCGCGGTAGGCATCGACCGGGACGGTCGTGGTAAACACCGCCTTCACGTTCACCTGGATCGCCGGCGTCTTGTAGTTTCCCGCCATCAGCGTGCCGTGCAGATAGGTCGGCACCGAGGGCGCAAAGGTGGAGAGATACGCCCCCATGTTCGCCATCGTATGGGTGCGCACCCCGGTGAAGTTGTTATCTGCGTCGAGCGCCAGTTCGATCGTCGTCACGTGATCGCGGCCATGCGCATCGGTGATGAACGCCTCCGACCGGCTGGCGGTCCACTTGACCGGGCGCTTCAATGCCTTGGCGGCGAAGGTGCAGAATGCCTCTTCCGCGTAGTGGAAGATCTTCGATCCGAAGCCGCCGCCCACATCCGGTGCCACGACCCGCAGCTTGTGTTCCGGGATGCCAAGAACGAAAGCCCCCATCAACAGGCGGATCACATGCGGGTTCTGGCTGGTGGTGTAGAGCGTGCTTTCATCGCTGGCGCGGTTGTAATCGCCCACTGCGACGCGCGGCTCCATCGGGTTGGCAACAAGCCGCTGATTGACAAGATCCAGCGTGGTGACATGCGCGGCGCTGTCGAAGGCGGCCTGCACCGTGGCGTCGTCCGAGCCGAAGGTCCAATCATAGCACAGGTTGCTGTCGAGATCGTCATGCACCTTGGGCGCGCCATCGGCGAGCGCGGCTTTCATGTCGACGACGGCGGGCAGATCCTCCATCTCCAACTCGATCGCCTCGGCGGCATTGCGCGCCTGCGCGGGGGTTTCGGCCACCACGGCGGCGATGGCGTCACCGACATGACGGACCTTGCCCTGCGCCAGAACCGGGTGTGCGGGTTCCTGCATCGGGTTGCCGTGGCGGTCGGTCACCTGCCAGCCGCAGGGAATGCCGCCGACGCCCTCGAAATCGGCGCCGGTGAAGATGCGCACAACGCCCGGCATTTCCAAAGCGACCGAGGTATCGAGCCGCTTGATCCGCCCGTGCGCCACATCGGACCGCAGGAAATGCACATAGGCCTGCCCTGCGAGGTTGATGTCGTCGGTATAGTTCCCGGTGCCGGTCAGAAACCGGACGTCCTCCCGGCGCTTGTTTCTGGCGCCGATCCCATGATCCTTGGGCATGGTTGTCCTCCCTGTTTTGTCTCGCTTGGGCGAAGCCGCTCCGTGGCGGCTTCACCGATGATCCCGGGTCTCGTCAGGCGTCCGGTCTTACCGGGCACCCGGACCGCGTCTTCCTCCTTGCGCGCTCCTTGCGCGGACCCTGCCGCAGCGCGTTGCGTTGCGACCCCCCCCCCGCCCGTCACTTGCTGCCCGCGATCGGCGCGGTGCCTTCGAGCATGTCCATGAACATCTCGACCGTTTCCAGGCGCGTGCCATCCTCTTCGAGGCTGTAACCTGTAATCGTCGCGCTATAGCGTCCCTGATCCTCTGTGCAGACGAGGGCGACCTGTGTCACGCCCGGCGGCACGTCCCAGCCGTAAACCGAAAAACTTGCCTCGCCGGTGTCGGGTTGCACCCCGTAGCGCGCGTATTGCGCGTTCATCGCGCGGCGCGCCGTATCCATGCATTCCACATCGGACACGAAACCGTTGACATAGCCGGATGAGAATCCTTCGGCCCCGGCGAGTGCGGGCGCAATCGTAGCAGCCACGAGAAGGCCACAGGCGCGTTTCACTCCGCAGCGACACCTGCCACGCTCTGACCGCTGGCCGCCATGATCGCCTTGACGATGTTGTGGTAGCCGGTGCAACGACATATGTTTCCCTCCAAATACTTTCGGATTTCGGACTCGGTCGGGGACGGGTTTTCGGCCAGCAAGGCGGCGGCGCTCATCACCATGCCCGGCGTGCAGAATCCGCATTGCAGCCCGTGATGATCCTGAAATGCCTGCTGGATCACCGACAACGAGCCATCGGGGGTCGCCATGCCCTCGATCGTTGTGATATCCGCCCCCTCGGCCTCGGCTGCCAGCATCGTGCAGCTTTTGACGGCCTTTCCATCGACATGCACGACGCAGGCGCCGCATTGGCTGGTATCGCAGCCCACATGCGTGCCGGTCAGGCGCAGGCCTTCGCGGATGAAGTCGGACAGCAGCGTGCGTCCTTCGATGTTGCCTGAAACGGCCTTGCCGTTCACCGTCATGGTGACGTCGGTCATGGAGTCCTCCCTTGGTTTTTCGATATCCAAGCACGAAATCGGTTCAGCACAAACCAAATTCTTGCCGACACATCGCGTGCGCGTACCCTCCCGACGCTACGGTGTGCGGTTGGGCGCTTCACGCGGTTGCGGACGGGTCGGAATTTCCTTGAGCAGCCCACCCACACCCATCGCCGCGATATCCGCCCCGGTGACGGGCACGCCGCAGGCGATGCGCGCCAGAACCCAATCGGCACCGTTGAGGGCAGGCGACCGCGCGCACCCCGGCAGGCCGATGACCGGATCTGCCCCGATCTGCCCCAGAAACAACAGGTTACCGGGATCGACCGGCATGCCGAAGCGGATGATCGCGCCGCCGGCATCCCCCACGGCAGCCGGGGCCACGTCCTCGATATCGGAGGTGGCCGAGGCGGTCAGGATCAGCTTCAGCGCGCCGCGCAGATCGGTGAGCGCGGCGGCGATGGCAGCCCGGTCGTGGGCCACGATCCGCAGATCGGCCAGCGTGATCCCCAGCGCCTCCAGCCGGCCGGCGACGGCGCGAATGCCCTTGTCGTCGCGAGAGACCGGCGCGCCCGGCACCTCGGTCACGATCAGCCCGGCCGTGCCGAGCGCCACCGGCCGCACCGACAGCGCCGCGCGCGCCGCCGCTTGCGCGTCTCTCAGCGCGTCTTCGGCGACGCCGTAGGCGATGATCTTGACCGTGCCCACCATCATCCCCGGCCAGGCCCGTTGCCAGGGCGCCACGGTGGCCAGCGTGATCATCGGATCGACCAGGTTGAGCGCCTCGATCGCCGCCACGTCAAGCGCCACCACACCGGGCCGGTCCGCGCGGATGTTCACCCGACCCGTGAACGGCTCCTCGACCCGTAGCCCAACCTTGCCCGGATCGGACACAAGCGCGCGGGCCAGCCGGGCGGCGGCGGTATTCTCCGCCACGTCGCCGGGACCGAGCCGCGCCACCGTGACCTGCACCACCCCCGCGCCGGTGAGGGTGGCGACATCCTCGGCGCTCAGCACCCGCCCCTTGCGCAGCCGGCCGCCCGGCACTTGCAGCGAATGGGCGAGGATCGCACCCTCGGCCTCTGCGACCGGGACCGGGCCGAACCTCATGACCGGCGCAGCCGCGCGGTGATCTCGGCCATGATCGACAGCGCGATTTCCGCCGGACCCTGCGCCCCGATGTCAAGCCCGACCGGCGCGTGGATCCGAGCGATCTGGTCTTCTTGCACCCCGGCCTCGCGCAACCGCTCCAGCCGCTTGGCATGGGTCCGGGTGGACCCCAGGCAGCCAAGGTAGAAGCATGGCGAGCCGAGCGCCGCCATGATCGCCGGGTCGTCCAGCTTGGGATCGTGGGTCAGCGTCACAACGGCGGTGCGCGGATCGAGCCCGTAGGCGCCAAGCGCCTCGTCCGGCCAATCGTCGACGATGGTCTCGCCGGGGAAGCGCGCCTCGGCGCCGAAGGCGGGGCGCGGGTCGATCAGCACCGGGTCATAGCCCGCCAGCCGCGCCATCGGCACCAGCGCCTGCGCGATATGCACCGCGCCGACAATGGCCATGCGCAACGGCGGGTTGTGGATGCCGACGAACCAGTCGCCCTCGAAGCCCGACTTGTCGCGGCGCAGTCTTTCCGCGATCTCGGCCGCCAGCGCATCATCTTGCCCGAAGGTCAGCCGCCGCGCGCCGGTATCGGGATTGACCAGGTAGGCCACCTGCCGCCGCGCCGCGCGGGCATCGACAAGCGCCGCCAGCATCTCGGCCGGTATCCCCTTGCCGACCGGTTCCACAAGCACCCGGATGCGCCCGCCGCAGGCCAGCCCGACAGCGAAGGCCTGTTCATCTGCGACCCCGAATTCCAGGAGCGTCGCCTCGTCCTTCTCAAGACACTCCACCGCCTCGACCACCACCGCACCCTCGACGCAGCCGCCCGAGACGGAGCCTTCCATCTCGCCGGTTCCGGAAATCACCAGCTGGCTTCCCACCGGGCGCGGCGCGCTGCCCCAGGTTTCCACCACCGTGGCCAGAACCGCGCCCCTGCCCTGCCGGTGCCAGTCGAGGGCGATCTCGGGAATACGGTCATAGCTGGGGGTCATCGCGGGCGCTCCTGTTACGGCCGACAGGGTTGTGCGCCGCCGTCCGCCTGTCAACAGCGCGTTGGCCGCGCCCGCGTCACAAATGCATCAGCCCAAGCCGGGCATTCAGTTGCGCCAGGTCGAACCCGGCGATCGTCTTGTAGCCGGCGGCCACCTCGTCCAGTTCCGCCCGGCTCATCACCTGCGATATCGCAGGCCACCAGCGCTGCCGCAGCTTGCCCGTGGCGCAGCATCTCGCGCACCGGCACCCGGCCATCGAGGATCGCTTGCGTCGCCCCGTTCGATCCGATCGGATACACCGCATGCGCTGCGTCGCCCAGAAGCGAAACCCGCCCATAGCGCCACCTCGGCAGCGGATCGCGGTCGACCCTCGGGCATTCCCAGACGCCATCGGCGTCACGGATCAGCCCCGGAATGTCGCGCCAGTCGAGGCGCTGCTCGTCCTCGTCGATATCCCCGATCGGATAGCAGACGACCTTGCGCGCCGCGGTGCCGACCATCGCCATCGTGCGCCCCGACAGGACCGGCGGCGCCCGTGTCACCCCGCGCTACATCATCGTGTTGCGCCGCTGCGCCGGTTGACCAGGTGTGCGACGACGCCGTGCTCACCCGCGTTCCAGCCTGCCAGCGCCGCGCCGGTGGTGATCACCTCCGGCCGGCAGCGCTCCGGCAGCTCATGGCAGAGCAACCCCTGCAACTCGCCCCGGTGGACCGAGTATCGCGGCCAGTTGCATCCCGCCTCCAGCCCGCGCGGTTCCGGCCAGATCAGCCCGCCCCGCTGTGAGCAACAGGCCATCTCTCCCGTGCGCAACCCGATCGCGTCGAGTTTCTCTTCAAGCCCGAGTTCGAACAGTTCGCGGACCGCGTGCGGATGCAGGTTGATGCCGACGCCACGCGGGCGCAGTTTGCCATCTGCCTTTTCCCCTTTGCCGTTTGCCGTTTGCCTGGGCATGGCGCGTCGCGGCTCCGCCGCAACGCCCGGCGCTGCGCGAAGGCGCTTGACCGGCCGGCAGGGATCGGGCATCGCGCGATGACACTTGATCGGAGGCGAGCATGATCCGCGGGTTATACGACTGGACGACACGCCTTGCCGGGCACCGTTACGCGCTCATTGCGCTGGCGGTGATTTCGTTTCTCGAAAGTTCCGTCTTTCCGATCCCGCCCGATATCCTGATGATCCCGATGATCATCGCCACCCCGGGGCGCGCCTTCGTGATCGCCACCGTGTGCCTCGTCGCCTCGGTGCTGGGCGGGCTGCTGGGCTACTACATCGGTTACGGCCTCTTCGAGAGCGTCGGCCGCCCGGTGTTGGAATTCTACGGCAAGGATGCCTATTTCGATGGTTTCCGAACCCGGTACAACGAATGGGGCGCCTGGGCGGTGCTGATCGCGGGCGTCACGCCGTTTCCCTTCAAGGTGATCACCATCATGTCGGGGGTCACGCAGCTGAACCTCGGGGTCTTCGTGCTGTCGAGCATCATCGCACGCGGGTTGCGGTTTTTCGTCGTAGCGGCGCTGTTGTGGAAATTCGGCGCACCGATCCGCGATTTCATCGAGAAGCGTCTCGGCTTGATGTTCACGCTGATCGTGATAGGGATCGCGGGTGGTTTCTACGTGGTGAAATACCTGTGATGCTTTCCTTTCTCTCGCGGCGCGCGCTGCTGATCCTTGTCGGGCTCGGCTCTGCCGCGCTGTTCTTCGGGGCGCTGTTCTTTCAGTTCGTGATCGGGCTGGAGCCTTGCGCCATGTGCTTCTGGCAGCGCTGGCCGCACCGGGCGGGGATCGCACTCGGCGTCATCGGCGGGATTTTCCCCAAGGCACTGGTGGCCTGGGCCGGGGCGCTGAACATGGCCGTGTCAACCGGACTTGCTGCCTTCCATAGCGGCGTGGAACGCCAGTGGTGGGACGGCCCGGCCTCCTGCACGTCGCGCGGGGTCGACCTGCTCAATTCCGATTGCGGACTGCTGGACCCCGATTGCGGCACACCGGTGGTCCTGTGCGATGAAATCTCGTGGCAGATGCTTGGCCTGTCGATGGCCAATTACAACGTGATCATCTCGCTGGTCTTGCTGGGGCTTTGTGTCATGGCGGCGCGCCGCGCCGCCTGACCGTCGGTCGATTTCCCCTATACATTCCGCCACCGCAGGGATAGGCATCCGTTTTTGCGTGGGCCGAACGCCCCACGACAGACCTGACGGACCCCCCTTGCCATGATCAAGACCCTATCCGATGCCCTTGCCGAGCGTGGCTATGACACCCTGACCGACGTGCAGGAAGCGGTGACCAAGCCGGACCTTGAAGACTCGGACCTGTTGGTCTCGGCGCAGACCGGATCGGGCAAGACCGTGGGCTTTGGCCTTGCTATCGCCAAAACGCTGATGGGCGAGGCCGAAACGATGCCGCCCGCCGGCGTGCCGATGGCGCTGGTTGTCGCGCCGACGCGCGAACTGGCCTTCCAGGTGATGCGGGAATTGCGCTGGCTCTACGCCAAGGCAAACGCGCAGGTGGTGTCCTGTGTCGGCGGCATGGATTTCCGCGACGAACGCCGCACGCTGGAGCGCGGCGCGCATATCGTCGTCGGCACGCCGGGCCGCCTGCGCGACCACATCCAGCGCGGCACGCTGGACATGTCGGGCCTGCGCGCCATCGTGCTCGACGAGGCCGATGAAATGCTCGATTTGGGCTTCCGCGAAGACCTCGAATTCATGCTCGGCGAAGCACCCGAGGAGCGGCGCACACTGATGTTCTCGGCCACAGTGCCGCAGACGATCGCCACGCTGGCGAAAAACTACCAGCGCGATGCGGTGCGCGTCACCACCGTGACCAGCGGCAAGCAACATAGCGACATCACCTACAAGGCGCTGCGCGTGGCCGCACCCGATGCCGAACACGCCATCATCAACCTCTTGCGCTATCACGAGGGCAAGAAGGCGATCGTCTTCGCCAACACCCGCGCCATGGTCGCGCGCCTGACCACCCGCTTCGCCAATCGTGGCTTTTCCGTCGTCAGCCTGTCGGGTGAGCTTAGCCAGTCGGAGCGCACCAACGCCCTGCAAGCGATGCGCGACGGGCGGGCCAAGGTCTGCGTGGCCACCGACGTGGCCGCGCGCGGCATCGACCTGCCCGATCTGGAACTGGTGATTCACGCCGATCTGCCCTCCAACACCGAATCCCTGCTGCACCGGTCGGGCCGCACGGGCCGCGCCGGGCGCAAGGGATTGTCGGCGCTGATCGTGCCGATGAAGGCGGCGAACAAGGCCGAGCGGCTGCTGAAATGGGCCAAGATCACCGCCGAATGGACCGTGCCGCCTTCGGCCGAAGACATCCTGCGGATGGATGAGGAGCGGCTCTTGTCCGATCCCGTCTGGTCGGACGCGGTAAGCGAGGACGAAACCGCCTTCGCCGCCCGCCTGCTGGAATTGCACGACCCCACGACCATCGCCGCCGCCTATCTGCGCCTGTTCCGCAGCCACCATTCCGCCCCCGAAGAGCTTTCGGCCCCCGACGCCGCGTCACCGGCCCGCGAGCGCAAGCCCTTCGGTCCAAGCCGCTGGGTCGCGCTGTCTGTCGGCGCCGATGACCGGGCCGAGGCGCGCTGGCTTCTGCCGCTTTTGTGCCGGGCCGGAAAGCTCGACAAGACCGCCATCGGCGCGATCCGCGTGCAGGCGTCGGAGACCTTCGTGGAACTGACCGAGGCCAGCATCACGGGCTTCCTCGCAGCACTTGGCGACGGCGCGGAACTGGATGAGGGGATCACCGTGCGCGCGCTCGACGCCGCGCCGGATGTTGGCCCGCCGCCGCGCAAACCGCGCCCCGACGCCCCGCGCGGCAACCCGGCCCCGCGCGGTGACAAACCGCATCGCGCGCCGCGCGAAACGACGTCCCGCCGCAGCCCCGAAGAGGCCGCAGAGCGCGAGGCCTATGTCCGGGATTCGGTCAAACCCTACGCCAAGCCAAGGCGCGACGGCGACGCCCCCAAGGGCAAGCTGCGCGCCAGACCCGCAGACGGGCCGAAGGGCCACACCGGCAAGCCCGGCAAGCCCGGTGGCGATGGGCCAAACCCGCGCGGCGACAAGCCCTGGTCGGACAAACCCCGGCCCGACAAACCCCGGCCCGACAAACCCCGGTCGGACAAGCCGCGCGGGCCGAAACCGGATGCCAGAAAGCCCGACGCCAAACCACGCGATGCAGGCAAGCCCGCCACCCGCCCCTCTGCCGCCGATCCGTCCAAGCGGTTCGAGCGTCCCGGCGGCAAGTCCAAGGGCAAACCCGGCGGCAAGCCTGCGCACAAGGGCCACAGTCAGCCGCCACGCCGCCCCAAGGGCTGATCAGACGCGGCTGTAGCGGCTGGTCGACAAAAGCAGGCTGGTTTCCGAGGTGCTCACCCCCTCCAGCCTGCGAATATCGCGCAGCACCGCGTCGAGGTCTTCCAGCGTCTCGGTGCCAAGCTCCACGATCAGATCCCATTTGCCGTTGGTGGCGTGCACGGCCTGCACCTCGCGCCGGCCCGACAATTGCCGCCGGATCCGCTCCATCCCCGGCCCCTCGATGCCCAGCATGGTCAGCGCGCGCACCGGGCTGCGGGCCAGATCGCCGCGCGTGACGACGGTAAAGCCACGGATCTCGCCGGCGTTTGACAGCCGCGCCATCCGGGCGCGCACCGTGGCGCGGGTTACCCCAAGTTCCACCGACAGATCAGAGACCGAGGCCCGCCCGTCGCGCCGCAGCGCCGACAGCAAGCGGCGATCGGTATCGTCCATTACGTTCATCTTAACTGCTCACTTTGATTTATTAACCGCCATAATGATCACTTTAACGGCTTCTGTCTAATTCGATCCGGGCGCTATCCCTAACGAAATCGCGACACAGGACGGAAAACAGATGACCAAGACCCCCTGCCTTCTGATCGGCGTGCCCGTCGATAGCGGCAAGCGCGCCGATGGCTGCCTGATGGGCCCCGACGCCTACCGCACCGCCGGGCTGGCCGCGCACCTGGCCAGCCTTGGCCTTGAAACCCGTGACCTCGGCAATATCGCCCCTGCCCCACTGCGCGACCTGCCACCGCAGGGCAAGGTTCACGGGCTCGCCGAAACCGTCGCCTGGACCGAAGCATTGATCCCCGCCGCGCGCGATGCGGTGGCGGCGGGCTTCCCGATCTTCATGGGCGGCGATCACAGCCTGTCGCTGGGCACCGTGGCAGGCGTGGCGGAACATGCTCATGCGCAGGGGCGCCCGCAATTCGTCCTGTGGCTCGACGCGCATTCCGATTTCCACACGCCCGCGACCAGCGGATCGGGCAACCTGCACGGCATGCCTGTCGGCTATGTCACCGGCCTGCCGGGCTTCGAGGCCTTCCCGCCCCTCGCCGCCCCGGTACCGGAGGAAAACGTCTGCCTTCTGGGCCTGCGGTCCGTCGATCAGGCCGAACGACAGGCGCTTGCCAAAACCCGGATCGACCGCCACGACATGCGCGCCATTGATGAACACGGCATCGCCGCCCCCTTGCGCGCCTTCCTCGACCGGGTGGCGGCGGCGCACGGCAGGCTGCATGTCTCGCTCGACGTCGATTTCCTCGACCCGGCCATCGCCCCCGCCGTGGGCACCACCGTGCCGGGCGGCGCCAGTTTCCGAGAGGCGCACCTGGTGATGGAGATCCTGCACGATTGCGGCCTTGTCACCTCGCTCGACCTTGTCGAACTGAACCCCTTTCTAGACGACCGGGGCCGCACCGCATCCCTTATGGTAGACCTCACCGCGTCCTTGATGGGCCGCCGCGTCTTTGACCGCCCGACCCGGAGTTTCGCCGCATGAAGACTTTGCCCCAACCCTCTGATCGCGCGTTCGTTCCCTTCGTCTCCGTCGCCAACATGATGCGCCTTGTGCACACAATCGGGCTGGAGCGGATGCTGATCGAACTCGCCGGATACATCGAGGAGGATTTCCGCCGCTGGCCGCTGTTCGACAAGACGCCGCGCGTGGCGGCGCATTCGGCCGAAGGGGTCATCGAGCTGATGCCGACCTCCGACGGGCAGCAATACGCGTTCAAATACGTGAACGGCCATCCGACCAACACGAAATCGGGCTTGCAGACCGTGACCGCCTTCGGCCTTCTGGCAGATGTTTCAACGGGGTATCCGACGCTGCTCACGGAGATGACGCTGCTTACGGCGATCCGCACCGCCGCGACCTCGGCCATGGTGGCGAGGCAGCTCGCGCCCGAAGGCGCGAAAACCATGGCGATGATCGGCAACGGCGCGCAATCGGAATTCCAGTCTCTGGCGATGAAGGCCGTCCTCGGGATCGACACCGTGCAGCTTTACGATATCGACCGGGCCGCGACACAAAAGGCAGCGCGCAACCTCGCGGCCCATGGCCTCAAGGTCGTGCAGTGTGCCACGCCCGAGTCGGCCATCGAAGGCGCGCAGATCATCACCACCTGCACCGCCGACAAGCAATTCGCCACCATCCTCAGCGACAACATGGTCGGCGCCGGCGTGCATATCAACGCCATCGGCGGCGACTGTCCCGGCAAGACCGAACTGGCCCCGGCAATCCTGCACCGCGCCTCGATCTTCGTGGAATACCCTCCGCAAACGCGGGTGGAGGGCGAGATTCAGCAACTGGCCGAAGATCACCCGGTGACGGAGCTATGGCAGGTGATCACAGGCGCAGCCGAGGGGCGCGTGTCGCCGGGCCAGATCACCCTGTTCGATTCCGTGGGCTTCGCGATCGAGGACTTCTCCGCCCTGCGCTACGTGCGCGACCGGCTCGACGGGACGGAGCTGTTCCAGCAGCTAGACATGCTGGCCGACCCGGATGACCCGCGTGACCTTTTCGGCATGCTTGGGCGCGCAAGGCCCTGACAGGCTTGACAGCCGCGCGCCGCCGGGGCAGGTCTGCCCACAAACCTATACCCGCAACCGGGCGTTTCGTGGGCGCCAAACCGACGAGGAGCTTTCGGCATGGCCGATATTTCCCTAACCTTTCCCGATGGCACTGCGCGCGACTACACCGCCGGCGTGACCCCCGCCGAGGTCGCCGGGAGCATCTCCAAATCGTTGGCCAAAAAGGCCATTTCCGCCACCGTCAACGGCGCCCACTGGGATCTGCAATGGCCGATCGAACAGGACGCGCAGATCGCCATCCACTCCATGCAGGATGACGCGCAGGCGCTGGAACTGATCCGCCACGACGCCGCCCATATCATGGCCCGCGCGGTGCAGGAAATCTGGCCCGAGGTGAAGGTCACAATCGGCCCGGTGATCGAGAACGGCTGGTATTACGATTTCGACCGCGACGAACCGTTCACGCCAGAAGACCTCGACCGCATCGAAGCAAAGATGAAAGAAATCATCAACCGCCGCGACCCGGTCACCACCGAGATCTGGGAGCGTGACCGCGCGATCAAGTTTTATCAAGCCAATAAAGAACCTTACAAGGTGGAGTTGATCGAGGCGATCCCCGGCGATCAGCCCTTGCGCATGTATTGGCACGGCCATTGGCAAGACCTCTGCCGTGGGCCGCACCTGCAACATACCGGGCAGCTTCCCGCCGATGCCTTCAAACTGATGAGCGTCGCCGGCGCCTACTGGCGCGGCGATTCCAACCGCGCGATGCTGCAACGCATCTACGGCGTCGCCTTCAAGAACAAGCAGGATCTCAAGGCCCACCTGACGATGCTGGAAGAGGCCGCCAAGCGCGATCACCGCAAGCTTGGCCGGGAAATGGACCTCTTTCACATGCAGGAGGAAGCGCCGGGCCAGATTTTCTGGCACCCCAATGGCTGGACGATCTACACCACGCTGCAAGACTACATGCGCCGGCAGCAGACGCGCGGCGGCTATGTCGAGGTGAACACCCCACAGGTGGTGGACCGCCGCCTCTGGGAAGAATCGGGCCACTGGGACAAGTATCAGGAACACATGTTCATCGTTGAAGTGGACGAGGAACACGCGCGCGAAAAAACGGTGAACGCCCTGAAGCCGATGAACTGCCCCTGCCACGTGCAAATCTACAACCAGGGACTGAAATCCTACCGCGACCTGCCGCTGCGCATGGCCGAATTCGGTTCGTGTAACCGGTATGAACCCTCGGGCGCGCTGCATGGCATCATGCGGGTGCGCGGTTTCACGCAGGATGACGCGCATATCTTCTGCACCGAGGAGCAGATCGAGAGTGAAACGCTGCGCTATATCGAGTTTCTGTCGAACATCTACCGCGACCTTGGATTCCCCGATTTCAAGGTGAAGTTCTCCGATCGACCAGAGACCCGCGCGGGCGAGGATGCGATCTGGGACAAGGCCGAAACCGCGCTTCTGGCCGCGACCCGCAAGGCCGGGATCGAGCCCGATCTGAACCCCGGCGAAGGGGCTTTCTATGGCCCGAAGCTGGAATTCGTGCTGACCGACGCCATCGGGCGCGATTGGCAATGCGGCACCCACCAGGTGGATTTCGTGCTGCCCGAACGGCTCGATGCGACCTATATCGGCGAGGACGGTGCCAAGCACCGCCCGGTCATGCTGCACCGCGCGACGCTGGGCAGTTTCGAGCGTTTCATCGGCATCCTGATCGAGGAACATGCCGGCAAGCTGCCCTTCTGGCTCGCTCCTCGGCAGGTCGTCGTGGCCTCGATCGTGTCGGAGGCGGATGAGTACGTGCACGAGGTCGTGGCCAAGCTGCGCAAGGCGGGCGTTCGGGCGGAGGCCGATATTCGCAACGAGAAGATCAATTACAAGGTGCGCGAACATTCCGTCGGCAAGGTGCCGGTGATCCTCGCCATCGGCCGCAAGGAGGTTGAAGATCGCTCCGTAACCCTGCGCCGTCTTGGGGAAAAGCAGACCTCAGTCGTGGCGCTGGATGCGGTTCTGACCAGCCTCGCCGCCGAAGCGGTGCCACCGGATCTGCGCTGAACCGTCGCGAAGACAGCCAAGGGCTGGATGAGCGGCTCCTCCGCGCCCTTGGCGCGTCCTCGCGGAAGTTCAGAAGTGGCTGACCTCTTCGTCGGGCCGCCCGGCGGCGAGCGCCAACACCCCGCCGAGACCGCACAGCGCGATCGGAAACATGGTAAAAACGCCAAAGCCGAAGGCGTAATACATCCCCCCCGCCGACATGAGCAGGAAGATCCCGCCCCACAGCGCCCGCGCCCGCGCCATCGCGCCCCCGGCAATCCCGAGGATCGGCGCGATCAGGCTTGCGGCGCGGATCAGGTCCGGGTTTTCCACTTGGCGGGCAAGGTCCGGAACCTCGCCATACCAGTCGATGAAGGTCACGTAGCCATAGCCGAAGAACCCGACAATCATCCCCAGAAGTCCACCGATGATACCCAGGACGAGGGCCGCGTTGCGCATCGGTTCATTCCTTCTTGTCTGCTGCGTCACCCGACATAGGGCATCTCGCGCCAGTCGCCAAGGGCTCAGTATCGCGCAAAAGGGGCCACGGGAGTCGCGCGCCTCAGATCAACGCCGCCTGAACCGACTTACTCCAGCCAAGGTAAAGCGCGCGACCACCTGCGCGGATCACGGGGCGTTTCATCACGGCGGGATGCGCCCCGAGCAGCGTCAGCGGATCGGCGGTGCGCGCCGCCTCCGGCAGCCCGCGCCAGGTGGTGGAGCGTCGATTGACCAACTCGGCCCCGAATGCGGCATGGAATTCGGCCAGCACACCCCGCGCCAGCGGCTCCGCCCGCACATCGTGGAACCGCACCGCATGGCCCGCCGCTTCCAGCGCCCTCACCGCCTTGCGGCAGGTGTCGCAGCTCCTGATCCCGTAAAGATCCATCTGCCTCCTCCTTGGGCAGGACCGGTCACAATCCCGCAAACCGGCCCGAAAAGTCTTGCGTTTCGGCCAAAGCACCGCATTTTTTGCGCCGTGACAACAAGATTTCACGCAAGCGTGCTCTCAACGAGGCCGGCGGAGATCCTCTGTCGGCACCACCCCGCCGCGCCTGTCGTGGGCGGACAAGACTGGACTTGAGAAGGAAGACGGATATGCCCACTGGCACCGTGAAATGGTTCAACACCACCAAAGGTTACGGCTTCATCGCGCCCGATGCGGGCGGCAAGGACGTGTTCGTGCACATCTCTGCCGTCGAGAGATCGGGCCTTACAGGGCTCGCCGACAATGAAAAGGTCGGATACGAGCTGCAAGAAGGCCGCGACGGCCGCGAATCGGCGGTGGAGTTGCACAAGCTCTGAACCATCCGGGATCGCTGGACAGAATGCGATGCGCCGCGGGGGACCATCCCTCGCGGCGCATTTTCGTTAAGCGGGTGGCCCGCGGGGCGTCATACTCGCGTCGTGGCCCCGTCACCCCTTTCCTGCCCAAAGCACATCGCCGCCACGTGAGGGCCGAAGCGCACCCCGACAAGCCGCGCGCGGAGGGGGGGGGGAAGGCATTGAGCGTGTGCACAACAAACCTGCAAATCCCCGAGCGAAATAGACAAACCGAATTCGGAGGGCGTTCTTGAAGGACGATTTCCACCCATTTCAACCGCTCTTTTCTCAACCGCTCGCTTCCTGATTGTATTCTGCGACGCGTTCCCGGTGCAGCCATCCCTCTCGGACAGAATGGCGACTGCCGCGTATTCCAAGACAATCCCGTCACGGAGCTCTTTCTCCAACGCGTTGATTCGGGCCTGCGTCGTGTCGAGCCGATGCTGCCTCGCAACGGCCCAAAAGCTGAACCCGCCTGCAAGAACAACAGCCAATGCTGAAAGCCCGCCCGCGGCACTTATTGCCGCTTCCATACCCGCTACCCAAACACCTCCACAAACTCCCGCCATTCCCCCTTGCTCATCCCCGAGCTCTCCTGCGTCACAGCTTCCCCGGCCAGCCGCCGCCTGATCACCTCGACGCCCTTGGCGCTCAACTGCACACCGCCCATCCGGTAATCCTCGAAGGCGCCGTAGGCGGCCGGCACCCAGTCCTTAACCATCGCGGCAATCGCCTCGGCATAGACCCGGATTTCATACTGCGCGTGGGCATCGGCCCGCAGCCTGAGGAAATGGAACAGGTTGTGCAGGTCGGTCTTCCAGTACCATTGCGTATAGATATTGGCTGGCAGGTTCATCCGCGCCAGTTCCCGCGCCAGCCCCTGCTGGCCGTCTTGCGAGAGCATGTCCTCGTAATGGTCATAGGCGCGCATCGAATCGTCCTTGAGGATGCGCAGCACCCGCTCCGCCTCTTCGCCCTGCAACACGTCCCCCCGGCCCTGGTTGTTCACGGTGGATTGCGCCGCCAGCGAATCGGGCGCGGGGATGTAGAATTCGCGGTCGAGGATGGAATACCGCGCCGAGTACTCGTTGACGTTCGCCGTGCGGTGCCGGATCCACTGCCGCGCCACGAAGACCGGCAGCTTCACATGCAGCTTGATCTCGCACATCTCGAACGGCGTCGAATGCCAGTGCCGCATGAGATACCGGATCAAACCACTGTCATCGCGCGCCTTTTTCGTCCCGGCGCCGTAGCTGACCCGCGCCGCCTGCACGATGGCGGCATCGTCGCCCATGTAATCCACCACCCGGACGAAGCCATGGTCCAGCACCCGCTGCGCGATATAGAGGTGCTTCTCCATCCCCGGTGAAACGGCGCGAAGGGTGGGCTGCGCGGTGGCACGCGCGGCGGTGATCTCGGCCTGTTGGTCTTCGCTCAGCGGCATGGCGGTCTCTTTTCGTGACAGGGTTCTGCTGCCCCCGTTGTGCCCCACGGATCGCGCCTGCTCAAGCCGCTGCCTTTGGGCGAATATTTTTCACCCGCCACGCGACAAAGCCGGCCCGGCGCGCTACCCTCTGGCGGAGACGAAAGGAACCAAGATGTCGATCAAGTACCTGCACACCATGGTCCGAGTGAAAGACCTGGAAACCAGCATGGCCTTCTACCAGCTGCTCGGCCTGCAAGAGACGCGCCGCTACGACAATGAGGGCGGCCGCTTCACCCTCGTGTTCATGGCTCCCCCCAACCAGCCCGAATGCCCGGTGGAGCTGACGTGGAACTGGGATGGCGATGACGGCCTGCCCTCCGACAGCCGCCATTTCGGACACCTCGCCTACCAGGTGGACAACATCTACGAGACCTGCCGCCACCTGATGGAGAGCGGCGTCACCATCAACCGCCCACCGCGCGACGGCCGCATGGCCTTCGTGCGCTCGCCCGACAATATCTCGATCGAGCTTCTTCAGGCCGGCGAGGCCCTGCCCCCGGCCGAGCCGTGGGAAAGCATGGAAAACATCGGTCACTGGTGATCCGCGCCGCCGTCATAGGGGCGCTGGCTTGTCTGGTTGCCACCGCGCCAGCCGCCGCGCAGGATTGCCGGCTGGCGCTTCTCCTCGCGCTCGACGTGTCGTCCTCGGTCGACGCGGCCGAACACCGGCTCCAGCGCGAGGGACTCGCCGCCGCCCTCTTGGCGCCCCAGGTGCAGGATCCGCTCCTGAACGGCCCCGGCCCGGTGGCACTCGCCATCTACGAATGGTCGGGCCGGTTCCAGCAGGACGTTCTGACCGACTGGCAACTCGTCACCACCGAGACGCAGCTTTTCGAGATTGCCGAAACCCTGCGCAGTGCGCCACGCAGCACCGGCGAATTTCCCACCGCCCTAGGCTACGCCATCGGTTTCGCGGCGGACATGTTCGCCGCCGCGCCGCCCTGCCTCTTTCAGACCCTCGACATCGCCGGCGACGGCGAAAACAACGACGGCTTCCCTCCCGCGCTGGCCTTTGAACACTTCGCCTTGTCAGGAATCACTGTGAACGGACTCGCCATCGGCGGTGCTGGCGCGGCCATCGGCGCCTATTACGAGGCCGAAGTCATACGCGGCCCCGGCGCCTTCGTCGAATACGCCACCAGCCATGACGACTTCGCCACCGCGATACGCCGCAAGCTGGAACGCGAACTCCGCGTCATGACCCTGACGCTCGACACCCCGTAACGCTTTTTCTTCTTGGCAAAAATACCTCCGGGGGGCGCCGACAGGCGCGGGGGCAGCGCCCCCTCCGCCCTCTCAGCCTTCGCGCCAGCCGGAAAGGTCCGGATACCCCGGGCCGATGAGCGCAAGCGAAGAGGCCCCGCCTCACACCGGCAGCAGTGCCACCGCCACGAGCCGCCCCTCGGCAAGCAGCACGTTATAGGTCCGCGCCGCTGCGGGCGACCCCATCGGTTCGGGCGCGAGGCCGGCCGCTTCCAGCACCTGCCGTATCTCGCTTGGCAGCGGCGTCAGCTCCGCCCCCATACCGATCAGCAGCACATCGACCTCGTCGGCAAGCGCCAGCAGCGACGCCACATCTTCCAGCCCGTCCCACGACGAGACCCCCTTTGCACTCAACAGCACCGCGCCCTCGACGACCTTGCCGCCGATTCGGAAGAATCCCGGCCCATAGCCATCCACCGGTCGCGCGTCTTCAAATCCGATCTCGTTCAAGCGCATATTGCCCCCTTTTTGCTGTCGCGTCCTGTTCGTCTCAGTCCCAGATCGGCAACCCGGTGACAAGCGCAAGCCCAATCACCCCATAGGCCACCGCCCGGTAGAGCCTTTCGTGACGCGGATCGAACAGCGCCTGCCCGACCAATGTGGTTACAAAATGGGGCGCTGACAGCAGCATCGCCAGTATCACCGTTTCAAACCCGACGGAACCGCGCAGCAACAGGCTACCGATCACCGCCACGTCCAGCATGGCAAGAAACAGGATCGTGTTGGCACGCACCGCCCGCGCCGCGCCTTGCCCGGCAAGGTAGAACAGGATGACAGCCGGGCCAGTCAGGCCAGTCAGGCCGCCGATCATCCCGGCAAGCGCCCCGATTCCGGCCAGCCCCGACCGCCGCAACCGCCCGTGAAAGCGCCACCCGACGATCAGCGCGCCAAGCGTTGTTGCCGCGACGCCGGTCACGATCCAGCGCACCGTTTCGCGGTCGAGCTGCGCCAGCAGCCACAGCCCCAGCGGAACCGTCGCCATAGCCGCCAGCCCCAGCAGGGCGACCTCGCCGCGATCCGCCTGCCCCCATGCGCGCGGCACCAGTGCGCCACTGCTGGCCACCCCCGTCAGGGTGATCAACGCGATGGTGATTTCCGGCTCAAGGAAGATCCCGGCCACGGGCACGAAGATCAGCGCTGTGCCAAAGCCGCTGAAACCGCGTACGATCCCCGCGACCGCGATGGTCAGACCCAGCCAGCCAACGCCCGGCGCCGACAGCGCCGAGGCGAGGATGTCAGGCATCCACGTTGGCAAATTGCGTTCCGCCACCCGATCCGCCGCCGGGGCCGCTATCGCTCTTTGACCAGTCGCGCGTAACGCCAAGGCGCAGCAACACCGCCGAGGCCACGAAAACCGAGCTGTAGGTGCCCACGACCACGCCCCAGATCATCGCGAAGACAAAGCCCCGGATCACGTCGCCGCCCAGCACGAACAGTGCAATCAGCGCAATCAGCGTCGTGACCGAGGTCATCACCGTGCGGCTCAGCGTTTCGTTGATCGACAGGTTCAAAACTTCGCCCAGTGGCCGCTTCTTGTATTTGCGCAGGTTCTCGCGCACCCGGTCAAACACCACCACAGTGTCGTTCAGCGAATAGCCGACGATGGTCAAAAGCGCCGCGATGATGGCAAGGTCGAAGCGAATCTGAAACAGGCTGAACACGCCGATGGTCAGCATGACATCATGCACCAGCGCCACCACCGCGCCGAGCGAGAACTGCCATTCGAAGCGCAACCAGATATAGATCAGCACCGCCGCGATTGCGAGCGTCACGGCAAGGATCGCGGTCTGCACCAGCTCGCCCGACACGGTCGGCCCGACGCTCTCGACCGAGGGGAAAGTGATCGTCGGGTCGACCTCTTCCAGCGCCGCCTCGATCGCGGTGATCGTGTCGGGCGTCACCGCCTCCTGCCCGTCCTGCGCCTGCACGTTGACCATGGTGACGTGCTGGTCGGCATTGAAATTCGGGTCGAACACCTCGGTGATCGAAATATCGCCAAGCGCCAGCCCTTGCAGGGCGTCGCGGTAGGCGGCCACGTCCACGGCGGAATGGGCCTCGGTGCGGATCGTTGTGCCGCCCCGGAAGTCGATCCCGAAATTGAGGCCGGCCACGAAAAACAGCACGATCGAGGCAATGACAGCCAGCGCCGATCCGCCAAGCGCCAGCTTCGAAAAGCGGAAAAAGTCCCAAGTCGTCTCGGAGGGAACAAGTTTCAGTCGCATGGGATCACACCTCGATTGTCTTGGGACGGCGGCGCTCGAACCACATCACGATCAGAAGCCGGGTGACGAACAGCGCGGTAAAGACCGAGGTGACGATGCCAAGCCCCAGCGTGATGGCAAAGCCCCGCACCGGGCCCGAACCCATCATGAAAAGGATCAGCGCGGTGATGAAGGTGGTGACATTGGCATCATAGATCGCCGAACGCGCCCTTTCATAGCCAAGCTCGATAGCGCGCGCCGGCCCCTTGGCGGTCTTCAACTCCTCGCGGATGCGTTCGAAGATCAGCACGTTGGCATCGACCGCCATACCGATGGTCAGCACGATCCCCGCGATCCCCGGCAGGGTCAGCGTCGCCCCGATCAGCGACAGCAAGCCAAAGATCAGCACCACGTTCAAGATCAGCGCGATATTGGCGAAGAGGCCGAACAGCCCGTAGCTCAACCCCATGAACAAAAGCACGACAACACCGGCGACCACGGCCGCGACCTCGCCCGCGGCAATGCTGTCAGCGCCCAGTTCCGGCCCGATGGTGCGTTCTTCAAGGAAGATCATCTCGGCGGGCAGCGCACCGGCACGCAACAGAACTGCCAGTTCGGTGGAGCTTTCGACGGTGAAATTGCCGCTGATCTGGCCCGACCCGCCACAGATCGCCTCGCGGATCGTGGGGGCGGAAATCACTTCCTCGTCGAGAACGATGGCGAAGGGCGCGCCAACATTGTTCTGGCTGTATTGGCAAAACGCCCGCGCGCCCGAGGTGGTCAGCGTGAAATTCACCGTCGGCTGGCCGTTCTGGTTGAAGCCCGGTTGCGCGTCCGACAGATCCTCGCCCGACAACACCGGCGTTTGTTCGAGCCGGTAGAACACGCCCGTTTCCTCGATATCGGGCAGGACGATTTCGCGCGATTGCGGCTGCAACCCGGCGCCGCCACGCCCGGTGACGGGGTGGAACGTCAGCCGCGCGGTGGTGCCGATCAGGCGTTTGAGTTCTTCGGCGCTTCCGATCCCCGGCACCTGGATCAGGACCCTGTCCTCGCCCTGGCGCTGGATCGTGGGTTCGCGGGTGCCGACCTCGTCGACGCGGCGGCGCACGATCTCGACCGACTGGCGCATGGTGCGATCATCGGTCGCCGCACGCTCCGCCTGCGACAGTGTGACGATCAGAGTGTCGCCTTCAGCGCGCACGTCGAGCGTCGAGGCGCCAACCCCGGTCAGGCTGCTGACCGGTTGCGACAGGGCGCGCACGGCCCCGAGTGCGGCGGTCATCCCCTCTGGCTGCGAGATCCTGACATGCAACTCGCCGGGCGGCGAATCCTGTCGCCTGATGGTGCCAACCGTATCGCGCTGCTCGCGCAGTGCGTCGCGCACCGATGGCCACAGCGCATCCATCCGCGCCTCGTACACGTCCTCGACCTGCACCTGCGCCAGCAAATGCGCCCCGCCGCGCAGGTCGAGCCCGAGATTGACCAGCGTCGAGGGCAGGAAGGACGGCCAGGCGGCAAGATCCGCCTGCGCGCCCTCTTCCGCCAGCCCCGCCTCGATCGCGGCGGCGGCATCGTTGTGGCGCTCGACGCGCGGGTAGAAGAGGTTTGGCGCCGCGAAGGCAAGCCCGAGGGCGACGATGCCCCAGATCACGATCCGGTTCCAGAGGGAGATATTGAGCATCGTCGAGCTTTCCTGTCAGAGGATCAGGCGTCTGCCGGTTCGGTCTTGTTGACAACCTTGGCGATGGTATTGCGCACCACGCGCACCTTGACACCGTCGGCCAGTTCGACCTCGACCTCGTCTTCGTCCTTGACCTTGGTGACCTTGCCGATGAACCCACCGGAGGTGATCACCTGATCGCCGCGCCGCAGCGCCGCGATCATGGCCTGGTGCTGCTTGCGCTGCTGCTGCTGCGGGCGGATCATCAGGAAATACATGATCACGAAGATCAGGATGAGCGGGATAAAGCTTCCGATTGCGTCCATCTGTGGGGCGTCCTTTGTTCGGTGGCGCGGGGCCTTGATCGGTCGTTTCGCCCCCGCGAAATCGGCGGCACGTTACTGGCGCGAAGGACGGAGCGCAAGGCGGCCCGTCCGTGAAACCCCTTCGCCGGGTGTGGTGTCCTGCGCATATGGTATGTGAGCGGGGGAACGCAATGCGCGAGCGGGCCGGAAATGAGTGACACAGTGACCTTGCCCTTTTCCCGAAGTCGGACCGGCGCGATGCGGAGCTCTTGATCGAGAAACAAGATGCAGCAGGATCCGCGGAGCTTGGGCAGGACTGGCGCAAATGGCAGGCCACCCGCCCCGATTTCGCCCCCTCCTGGCGACACAACTGAACCCGAAGCTGCGCGAATCGTCCCAACGATCCGCCAATGCCGCGCGGCCATCACCGGCTCTCCCCTGTCAGGGGGCGCGCTACCCCTTGCGCCCGATGCGGCGAAACAGCCGCCGGTTGAGGGCGACGAAGGCGTCGAGCAGCGCCGCGAATGACCCGAGCGCCCGGCCCCGCAGGTAAAGCGCCCCCATGGTGCCGCCGAAGCCGGCCCCGATCACGTCGACGATGAGGTCGCCCATCGTGTCCATCAGCCCCGTTTTCTGCATGTTCATGCCGAAGGTCCGGTCCATGACAAACTCGAAGATTTCCCAAAGCACGCCGATCATCACCCCGAAGGATGTCGCCAGCAGCCCGATGGCCCAGGGCGGCGCGGCGTAGCGGTCGCCCTCGAACAGGATGAACACCAGAAGGAATCCGGCGATGCCGAACCCCACCGCCGACAGCCCGTGCAACGCGATATCCCACCACCAAAGCCGCTCGTAGAAACCGAACGCCTCACCCATGAAGATCGAGGCAAAGACGAAGACCACCGCCACCGCGACGATGCTGCGCGGCAGGCGGATATTGAGGCGCGAGGCGAAAAACAGCGGCAGCATCGACAGCAAAAGCGTGCTCGCCGCCACGTAGGCCGCCAGCCAGCGGGCGGTGATCAGCGCCGCCAGCACCTCCACCGCCAGCCCGCCCCATATCAGGAGGGTCAGGCGGCTCTGATCCTTCAGCGCCGCAAGGATGGGCCCGGTTCCGATCATGCCGAAATGATAAGCAATCGGGCGCCATGCGCAATGGCAGGGCTTGCGCGCGGGCCCGGGCGCGGCAAACTGTCGGCATGCCGTTTCCGCCCCCCGCCACGCCGGCCACGATCCGGGTTGCAAGTTACAATATCCGCAAGTGCATCGGGCTCGACCGGCGCCGCGATCCGCATCGCATTGCGCGGGTTCTGGCGGCACTCGGGGCCGGGATCGTGGCTGTGCAGGAGGCCGACAAGCGCCTGCCGCCACGCCCCGCCGCGCTGCCGCGCGCGGTTATCCTGTCGGAAACCGGGCTGATCCCCGCGCCGGTGTCGGCGACCTCGGTCAGCCTCGGCTGGCATGGCAATGCACTGTTGCTTGGCCCGGACTGGCGCGTCGCGCATCTGCACCGCCTGCCGCTGCCGGGGCTGGAGCCGCGCGGCGCGCTGATCGCCGACCTCACCGGCCCCGCGGGGCCCTTGCGCATCGTCGCCACCCATCTGGGCCTGCGAAGGCGCGACCGGCAGCGGCAGATGACGCAGATCATGGCCAGCCTCAACAGGGCGCCCGCCCGGCCCACGGTGCTGCTTGGCGATCTGAACGAATGGGCGCCACAAGCGGGCTTTGCGCCGCTCGACCCGTTCTTCACCCTGCACAATCCGGGGCGAAGCTTTCACGCCCGCCGGCCCGTCGCCGCGCTCGACCGGATCGCCACCGGGCCGGGGCTGGACGTGGCGGCGATGGGGGTCTGCCGCTCGGGCGAGGCGGCGCGCGGGTCGGACCACCTGCCTATCTGGGCCGATCTCGAACCGGGCGGTTGATCAGCAGCAGACCGGCACAGACCAGCCCCAGCGACAGCCACACGCCAAGCCCGATCGCCTCGTTCAGCAGCGCCCAGCCCAGCACCACGCCAAGGATCGGGGTCAGGAAGCTGAACGACGCCACCGAAGAGGCCGGGTAAATCGTCAGCAGCCAGAACCAGAACAGGAAGCCAAAGGATGCGATGGCGACGATCTGGAAGGCCAGCAGGGCGAAATGGTAGGGTTCAAGGTCGCGGATGAGCGGCCCGAACCACAGCGACAGCAACAGCAGAAGCGGCGCAGAGACCGCCAGTTGCCAGAACAACTGCATCTCCGGCGTGGCGCGCCGGATCGGCGTGACCCTTGCGGCCAGCGCGATCCCCGCCCAGCACAGCGCCGCCCCCAGCGCCAGCGCATCGCCCGCGAGGCTCGCCGCGCCGCCCTCGCCCCGGTTGAACACCGCCACGGCGACGCCCGCGAGGGCCAGGATCTGCCCGGCCAGCTTGACCGGGCTCAACCGCTCGCCGGGGAGCAACAGGTGCGCCGCGAAGCCTAGCCAGACCGGCATCGAGTAGAACAGGATCGAGGTGCGCGCGACAGTGGTCAGGTCGAGCGCGAAGAACAGGCAGGTGAATTCCGCCGCGAACAGCGCGCCAAGCGCCACGCCCGCCGGCATGGTCCCCGGCACGATGTGCACCCGCACCCCGCGCAGCCGCATCCAGACCAGCAGCACCAAAAGCGCCCCGACCGACCGCAGCCCGGCCATGAATACCGGCTGGAACCCGTCATTGCCAAGCTTGATCGCCACCTGGTTGATGCCCAGAAGCAAGGCGAAAACACTCAGCGAGACAGCCCCGAAGAGGTCGATATGCGGTTTGCGCTCCATGTTCGTCCCTTCACATGTGAACCATTTGGTCAAGAAACGTGACAGATGGGAGATGTCAAGCACCCCGGCCCCGGCGCGACACCCGCGCCGGGTTTCCTGACGGTTTCGCTGCGAAAGGGCTTTCCGAGTCGCGGTGGGATCGGCTAAACCGAACCCCCGAGACGATCAAAAGGGGCGCCGATGCCGGCCACCATCGAACAGCGCTGCGAGGCCAAGGGTCTGCGCATGACCGGTCAGCGACGGGTGATCGCGCAGGTGCTGGAAGGGTCGTTGGATCATCCGGATGTCGAGGAGCTCTACGCGCGCGCCAGCGGGCAGGATCCCAATATTTCCATCGCCACGGTGTATCGCACCGTGAAGCTGTTCGAGGAGGCCGGAATCCTCGAAAAGCTGGAATTCGGCGATGGACGCGCGCGATACGAAGACGCCGAGCGCGATCATCACGACCACCTGATCGACATGCAGACCGGCGAGGTGATCGAATTCGTGGACCCCGAGATAGAGGCGCTTCAGGACAGGATAGCAGAGAAACTGGGCTACCGATTGATGGGGCACAGGCTGGAACTTTACGGCGTGCCGACCCGAAAATAGGGCTGGACCCTCGCGCTGAAAGCAGGTCAAACCGGGCCGGCCTGCCCTTTGGATTCCCCTCATGCCCTCCGCCTCCGACAATGTGCGCGGCATTATTCTGATGCTGCTGTCCATGGCCGGCTTCGCCCTTGGCGATGTCGGGATCAAGCTGCTGTCCGGCGCGGTGCCGCCAGGGCAGATCATGGGCACGATGGGGCTGGTCGGCACGATCGTGTTTGCCATGATGACCCTCGCGCGCGGCTTGCCCCTGTTGCCGCGCGAGGTGTTCCACCCGGCGGTCGGCATGCGGTTCATGGCCGAGATGGTGGCCGGGGCCGGCATGATCCTCGCGCTGACGCTGAACCCGCTGTCTCTGGTCACCGCGATCCTTCAGGCGGCGCCATTGGTAGTGACGATGGGGGCGGCACAGATCTTCGGCGAGCGGATCGGCCGGCGCAGGTGGAGCGCCATTCTGGTCGGCATCCTTGGCGTTGTGATCATCCTGCGGCCGGGACTTCAAGGCTTCTCGATCCATGCGCTGTGGATTGTCCTTGCCATGCTGGGCCTTGCGGCCCGCGATCTTGCCACGCGGGCCGCGCCGGTGACGCTGAACAACCTGCAACTGGCAACCGTGGGGTTCTTCGCGCTGGTGCCCACTGGCGCGATCCTGCTGCTGTTCGGGCCGGCACCGGTCTGGCCCACTGTCGGAAACTGGGCGACCCTGGCCGTGACCGTGCTGGCGACGCTTGGCGGCTATTATGCCATTACCGCAGCGATGCGGGTGGGCGAGATCGGGGCGGTGACGCCATTCCGCTATTCGCGGTTGGTCTTTGGAATGATCCTCGGCATGGCGATCTTTGCCGAACGGCCCGATCTGCTGTCCTATGTCGGGGCGGTGCTGATCCTCGGGGCCGGCCTTTACGCCGCGTGGCGCGAACAAAAGGTCGCGCGGCGCGCGGCCTGACGCGCCGGGGCGGGCACTGTTGGCGCAAACACCACCGCAGCCCGGTTAACAAAGACTGTTAGCGCTATCAGACGCAGTTTACTTTTGTCCTGCCCCTGCTATGACTGCATCCGCAGTTTTCCCGTTTTCCGAGGACCCCACCCCATGAGCACAATCATCGACATCCACGCCCGCGAAATTCTCGACAGCCGGGGCAACCCGACGGTCGAGGTCGACGTGATCCTCGAAGACGGCACCATGGGCCGTGCAGCGGTTCCGTCGGGTGCCTCGACCGGCGTGCACGAGGCGGTGGAACGGCGCGACGGCGACAAGGCCCGCTACAAGGGCAAGGGCGTGCTGGACGCCGTGGCCGCCGTAAACGGTGAACTGGCCGAAGCGCTGGTCGGCTTCGACGCCACCGAACAGGCCGCCATCGACGCCGCGATGATCGAACTGGACGGGACCGAGAACAAGGGCCGCCTCGGCGCCAACGCGATCCTCGGCGTCAGCCTCGCGGTGGCCAAGGCCGCCGCCGAGTACACCGGTCAGCCGCTTTATCGCTACATCGGCGGCACCTCGGCGCATGTTCTGCCGGTTCCGATGATGAACATCATCAATGGCGGCGAACACGCCGACAACCCGATCGACATCCAGGAATTCATGATCATGCCGATCGGCGCCGAGACGATCGGCGACGCGGTCCGCATGGGCTCGGAAATCTTCCACACCCTCAAGAAGGAACTGACCGCGGCGGGCCTGTCGACCGGGCTCGGCGACGAGGGCGGCTTCGCACCCAACCTCGGCTCCACCCGCGAGGCACTGGATTTCATCCTGAAATCCGTGACCAAGGCAGGCTACACGGCGGGCGAGGATGTCATGCTGGCGCTCGATTGCGCCGCGACCGAGTATTACAAGGACGGCAAATACGAGATGGCGGGCGAAGGCATTTCGCTGACCGCAGCCGAAAACGTCGACTACCTTGAGGCGCTGGTGCGCGACTACCCGATCCTGTCGATCGAGGATGGCTGCGCCGAGGATGACTGGGACGGCTGGGCGCTGCTGACAGCGCGGCTTGGCGACAAGGTGCAGCTTGTCGGCGATGACCTGTTCGTGACCAACCCCGCCCGGCTGGCCATGGGGATCGAGCGCAACTGCGCCAATTCGCTGCTGGTCAAGGTGAACCAGATCGGCACCCTGACCGAAACGCTGGCGGCGGTCGAGATGGCGCATCGCAACCGCATGACCTGCGTGATGAGCCACCGGTCCGGCGAGACCGAGGATGCCACAATCGCCGATCTCGCCGTGGCCACCAATTGCGGGCAGATCAAGACCGGCAGCCTTGCCCGCTCCGACCGGCTGGCGAAATACAACCAGTTGATCCGGATCGAGGAAATGCTGGCAGAGACCGCCGAATACGCGGGCCGGTCGATCCTGCGCTGACCACAGTCGCCTTGCAGCGCGGGCTTCACCGGGAAGCCCGCGCCTGGAACTTGAAGGTCGGCAAGCTGTCGAGCGCGCTTTTCAGCGCATCGCTCCAGCCTTGTGATACATCCATGAAATAGGGGTCATCGACGGCAATGCGCCCGGTCTTGCCCACGTGCAGGCCGTCAGCCTCGTAGACATGGTAATCGAACGGGGCGCCGACGCTCAGGTTGGCCTTGACGGTAGAATCGAAACTGACCAGCAAGAGGCGCAGCGCCTCGTCAAAGCGCATCCCCGGATCAAAGGCGCGCACAAGGATCGGACGGCCATACTTGGTTTCGCCGATCTGGAAAAATGGGGTATCGGCGCTTGCCTCGATGAAATTTCCCTCAGGGTAGATCAGGAACAGGCGCGGCGGGCCGCCCGCGATCTGGCCGCCGAGGATCACCGTGGCGTTGAAGGATGCATCCGCCCGCTGGCCGGTTTGCGCATGTTCCGCGATCACTTCGCGCAGCGTGTCGGCCACCAGCCGCGCGGCCTGGAACATCGACGGCACCGCCAACAGCGACGGCGCGCGCTCATCCGGGGCCTTGGTGCGTTCGTCAAGCAGGCTGACCAACGCCTGCGTCGTTGCAAGGTTCCCGGCCGTCATCATGGTGACGATGCGTTCGCCCGGCGCCTCCCAGACATGCATCTTGCGGAAGGTGGAGATATTGTCCAACCCCGCATTGGTGCGAGTGTCGGACATGAAAACCAGCCCCGCGTCCAGAACCAATCCCACGCAATAGGTCATCGCCCGCCCTTACTGCTGCGCCACCCCGATCTGAACGGTCAGCACTTCGCCGATCCCACCAATCCGCATGCCAGTTACAGGCGCGGCCTCCGAATAGTCCAGCCCCGTTGCGACGCGAACGTAACGGCGATCGGGCGCGATTGCGTTGGCCACGTCGAAGCCGACCCAGCCGAGCCCGGCGACATGCGCCTCGGCCCAGGCGTGCATCGCCTCCTGCTCCACCCGGTCATCGAGCATCAGGTAGCCCGACACGTAGCGGGCGGGCCAGCCCATGTCGCGGGCTGCGGCCAGAAAGACATGGGTGTGGTCCTGGCAGACCCCCCGGCCCGCGGCAAGCGCGTCCTCCGCGCTCCACCCCGCGTGGGGATCGCCGATTTCAAACGCGACGGCGGCATGGATCACCTGCATCAGGCTGTGCAGGCGGTCAAGCTCCGTCTCGCCCTCGACGCTGCGGGCCAGCCCGCGCACGCCTTGCCCCGCTTTCGTCAGCGTCGTGCCCCGCTGATACAGCCAGAGCGGCGAGGGCCCGGAATGCGGGCCGAGAACGCCGCTGGTGTCGCGGATTTCCACCTCGCCCTCCGACATGACGGCCAGGTCCTGCGTGCCACGTTCAAAGCTGATCAGTTCCACCACATTGTTGTGATGATCCTCGTAAGATAGCTCCTTGCGCCCACCCTCGATCTCGGTGCGCCAGTGGATCACCTGCTGCTGGTGCCCGGTCTTGGGAACCTTGCGCAGCTGTTGCAGGCCGTAACTGACAGGGCTTTCGAACCGGTATCGGGTGGTATGGCGGATCGTCAGGCGCATCGGGTCACTCATAAAACCGGTAATCCCTTTCGATCTGCGCGCCGAGGTCGGACAGAAGCGCGAGCAGGCGCTGAATGAATTCGTGCAACCCGTAATCGAAGATTGTTTCGATCGTGTGCGACAGGTAGGCGCGATCTATGTGGTCGGCCTTCGTCCATGCCTCGCGCCGGTCGCCGTAGCACTCGACGAGATAGCCGAGATTGTCGCGCAGTTTGCGCACGCAAAACGCAAGGCTGCGCGGCATCCGCCGGTCGAGGATCAGGAATTTCGCAATGTCCTGCGGATCGTAGTTGTTGCCGTATTCCATGCGAAAGCCGCCCCGCGCCGAGACCGAACGCAGGATCGTTTCCCATTGCACGTTGTCCAGCGAAGACCCGATCGACGAGACCGACGGCAGCAGCACGTAGTATTTCACGTCAAGGATTCTGGCGGTGTTGTCGGCGCGTTCGAGGAACGTCCCGATGCGGGCGAAATCGTAAATGTCGTTTCGCAGCATCGTGCCAAGGGTCGCCCCGCGCACCAGCGAGATCGACTGCCGCACTGCGCCCAGCACGGCGGACAGGTCGCGCTCGCCCACCTTGCGGGCCAGCAATCGCTGCGCGCGCATGTAGGCGTCATTGATCGCTTCCCAGACCTCGTGGGTCAGAGCGGTGCGCACAAGCCGCGCGTTCTGTCGCGCCGCGGAAATGCATGACTGCAACGAGGACGGGTTGTCCTTTGATCGCAACATCCAGTCGATCGCCGCGTCCTTGGTGATTTCCTGATTCACCTGAAGAAAGGCGTCGAGGGCGCCCGCCGTTTGCAGCACTGGGCGCCATTCCAGATCGGACGCGCCAGAGCGGGTCAGCGCAATGCGCTGTCCGGTCTCGATCAGGCGCGCGGTGTTTTCCGCCCGTTCAAGGAAACGATACATCCAGAACAGCCCGTTCGCGGTCTTGCCGAGCATCAGTCCTCCAACACCCAAGTGTCCTTGGTGCCCCCGCCCTGCGAGGAATTCACCACCAGCGACCCCTTCTTCAGCGCCACCCGCGTCAGCCCGCCGGGCGTGATGTGGATGCCCTCGGGGCAACACAGCACGAACGGGCGCAGATCGACATGGCGCGGCGCAAGGCCCGCGCGGCTGAAGATCGGTACGGTGGACAGCGCCAGCGTGGGCTGCGCGATGTAATGGCCGGGCCGCGCGCGCAGCTTGCGGCGGAAGGCGGCGATATCCCTTTTCGTGGCGGTCGGCCCGATCAGCATGCCGTAGCCGCCTGATCCATGCACCTCCTTGACCACAAGATCGGACAGGTTGTCGAGCACGTAGGCCAGAGAGTCGGGGTCCGAACAACGCCACGTCGGCACGTTTTCCAGAAGCGGGCGCTCGCCGGTGTAGAATTCCACGATCTCGGGCATGTAGGAATAGATCGCCTTGTCATCCGCGATGCCGGTGCCGGGCGCGTTGGCGATGGTGATGCCGCCGGCGCGGTAGACATCCATGATGCCGGGGGGGCCAAGCTGGCTTTCGGGGTTGAAATTCAGCGGATCGAGGAAATCGTCATCGACCCGGCGGTAGAGCACGTCGATGGGCTTGTAACCGCGCGTCGTACGCATCGCCACGCGTCCATCGACAACGCGCAGGTCGCTGCCCTCGACCAACTCCACCCCCATCTGGTCGGCAAGGAAGGCGTGTTCGTAATAGGCGGAATTGTAGATACCGGGGGTCAGCACGGCCACGGTCGGACGGCCCGACGCGCCCGCAGGCGCGCAGGCCGCCAGAGACCGGCGCAGATCGGTCGGGTAATTCTGCACCGGCTGAACCCGGTTGCGCACGAAAAGCTCCGGAAACATCTGCAACATGGTTTCACGGTTTTCCAGCATGTAGGACACACCGGAGGGCGTGCGGGCATTATCCTCCAGCACGTAGAACTGCCCCGGCCCGGTGCGCACAAGGTCGATGCCCACGATATGGGTATAGATGCCGCCCGGCGGGGTCACATTGATCATCTGCGGCAGGAAGGCGTCGTTGCGCGCCAACATGCCTTCGGGGATACGCCCCGCCTTCACGATCTCCTGCCGGTGGTAGATGTCGTAAAGAAAGGCATTGATCGCGCGCACCCGCTGCTCGATCCCGCGCGACAGGCGCTGCCATTCGGCGTTCGAAATGATCCGCGGGATAATGTCGAACGGGATCAGCCGTTCCTCCGCCGCAGAGCGCCCATAGACGTTGAAGGTGATCCCCGCGAGCCGGAAAAGATCCTCCGCCTCGCGCTGCTTCGCCCTCAGGTCCTTGGGGTTTTCATCATCGAACCATGTCGCGAAGCGCCGGTAAGGATCCCTGACACCGCCCTCTTCAAGCCACATTTCATCAAAGAAAGTATCGTTACTCATGGCCCGATTACGGGTCAATTTCCGGTCGGTTGCAACCGCATCAAGCGGCCCCGACCGGTAAAAACGCGCTGGTTGCCTGTTTTTTAGGCGCCCAACGCGCTGATCGCGGTCCGCAACAGGCGGGCTGTGCAGCTCACGCCATGTATCCGGAGTACGAACACAACGGCCGACCCAGCATCGCCTCCTTGCACGGGGCTACTGCGAAAGCGCGTTGCGCAGCCTTTGCGTGACCTCTTGGAGCATCGCGGGATTTGCCCGCGCCTGCTCGATCGCGGCGACAAGGGCCGCACGCGCGATCGGGGAAAGATCAGCCGCATTGACCTCGGCCAACGCGGCGTCGGCATCGAAGGACGCGCCGCCCGTGTCCTGCGGGTCCGGTTCAGGCGCCGTGGTGGCGTCGTCTTGCAGCGCGGCTTCCGGTTCGGGGGCGGCATCCGAGGCTGCACTGTCGTCCGTTGCCGGTTCCTCCTCCGGGGCTGGGGCATCGTCGTTCTGCTCAAGCCCGGCCTGCAATGCGGAGAGTTCCGCCTCTGCCTCGGCCCGCCCGGCCTGTTCGACAGCAAGCCGGGCCAGCGCGGCGTTGAGGTCACCGCCGAGCGTCTCCATCTCGACCTGCGCTTCGGCGGCGTTGGCCCGCGCCTCGTCCAGAAGACCCTGCAACTCGGCAATCCGTTCGCGCTGCGTCAGAAAAGTGCCGAGCAGGCCGTCGAAATCCGAACTCATCACCGCAAGCTGCGTCTCCGCCGCCGCAAGTTCGGCCTCGGCCTGCGCGAGCTGATCGCGCAGCGCCGCACGCGACGCCTCCTGCGCTGCGTTCCGGGCCATCAGGTCCTCGATTTCCGCCTGCGCCTCGGCCAGCTCCGCCGCCGCTGCGTCGCGCGCACCACTCGCAGCATCGCGCATCAGGATCGCCGCCTGCCGGTCGCCGCGCGCCGCGTTCAGCGCCGTCGAAAGGTTGGCGACCTCGCCCTCCAGTTCGACAAGCCGGGCCATCATGTGCGCGTCGGGCGCGCCACCGGTCAGCGCGGCCTCGCCGGTGACCTCGACACAGTCCCATTTACCCTGATCCGGGCCATGGTCGATCTGCACCCCGGTCGGGTCGATCACGTAGGTCGTGCCGTCGCGGGTCAGAACATAGAGATCCTCGGCCAGCACTTGCAGCGTTCCCGACCCGTCGGCCATCGCGCCGTCGGAAATTGCGAAACGTTCGCTCTGCCCGTTGATCTGGCAGTCGAGCACAAGGCCATCGCCGTCTGCCCCCTGCACCGGTGGCCCGGCCAGCGCAGTGGAGGACAGTAGCGACAGGGCAAGGGGCAGGCAGGAAAGCACTCGGGTCATCGGGCGACCTTTCTTCAATGCGATTGACCGAAACGCGCCCCGCCGACGCAATGCACGGCGGAACGGCCTCTTGCGCCAAGCCTAATCAATCCGCGCGCGTCTGCCTAGCCTCGGCCTTGGCGACCTGCACTTTCACAGCGGCGAAACTGTCCGGCGTGACGGAAATCGAGTCGATTCCGGCCTCGACCAGCACCCGCGCGAAGGCCGGGTCATTCGACGGCGCCTGCCCGCATAGCCCGATCTTTCGCCCCGCCTTGCGGGCCTTCTCGATCACCGTCCGGATCATCCAGATCACGGCCGGATCGTTTTCGTCGAAGAGCGCCGCCAGCCGGTCGCTGTCACGATCCACGCCAAGGGTCAGCTGCGTCAGGTCATTGGAACCGATGGAGAAGCCGTCGAACCGGTCCGCGAAGTCCTCCGCCCGGATCACGTTGGCCGGGATCTCGCACATCACGTAGACCTCCAGCCCGGCCTGCCCGCGCGCCAGCCCCGCCTTTTCCATCACCGCCAGCACGCGGTCGGCCTCTTCCGGCGTTCGGCAGAACGGGATCATGACGGCGACGTTGGAAAAGCCCATCTCTTCGCGCAGCCGCTTGATCGCCCGGCATTCCAGAGCGAATCCGGGGGCATAGGCCGGATCGGTATAGCGCGAGGCGCCGCGAAACCCGATCATCGGGTTTTCTTCCTCCGGCTCGAAGGCCCGCCCGCCCAGAAGCTCGGCATATTCGTTGGTCTTGAAATCGCTCATCCGCACGATCACCGGGTTGGGATGGGCGAACGCCGCGATCTGTGACAGGCCGCGCGCCAGCCCGTCCACGAAATAGGCCGGTTTGTCGGGGTACCCGGCGGTCAGCGCCTCGATCCGCGCGCGGTCGTCCGGGTCGCTGACCTTGTCGAACGCGATCAGCGCCATGGGATGCACCTGCACGGCGTTGGTCACCACGAATTCCATCCGCGCCAGCCCGACCCCGTCGACCGGTAGCCGCCACCATCGGAAGGCGGCCGACGGATTGGCCATGTTGAGCATGATCTTCGTGCGCGTCTCGGGTAAATCGGAGACATCCGTTTCCTCGACGCTGACCTCGGCGAGGCCGTCATGCACCAGCCCGTCCTCGCCGCCGGCGCAATTCACCGTCACGTCCTGCTGGTCATGCAGAACATGGGTGGCGGTGCCGGTGCCCACGATGGCCGGCACCCCCAGTTCGCGGCTGACGATGGCAGCGTGCGAGGTGCGCCCGCCATGGTCGGTGACGATGGCGGCGGCGCGCTTCATCACCGGCACCCAGTCGGGATCGGTGTTGGAGGTAACGAGGATCGCACCATCGACGAAACGGTCGATCTCGTCCACGTCCTCGATCAGGCAGACCCGGCCGGTGGCCACGGCACTGCCCACAGACAACCCCTTGATCAGCACCTTACCCGCCCCCGACATCGAATAGCTGCGCAGCGCCCCGGCCTTGAGGCGCGATTGCACGGTTTCGGGCCGCGCCTGCACGATGAACAATTCGCCCGTATCGCCATCGCGCGCCCATTCCATATCCATCGGGCAGCCGTAGTGGCGCTCGATCGTGGCGGCCATGCGCGCCAGCGCGAGGATTTCCGGGTCACTCAGCACCCATGCCGCGCGTTCGGACTTGGCGGTCGGCACGTTGCGCACCGGCGCCGGGCCTTCGCCGCCGAGGATCATCTTGATGTCCTTGGCCCCCTTGCGCTTGCCCACGATGGGCGAGAGCGACGCGTCGTCGAGGAACGGCTTGAACACCTGGTATTCATCGGGGTCCACCGCGCCCTGCACGACGTTTTCCCCCAACCCCCAGGCAGCGTTGATCAGCACCACCCGGTCGAAACCGGTCTCGGTGTCGATGGAAAACATGACCCCCGACCCGCCGGTATCGGCCCGAACCATGCGCTGCACCCCCACCGACAGCGCCACCGCCATATGGTCGAACCCCTTCACCTCGCGGTAGCTGATCGCTCGGTCGGTGAAGAGCGACGCAAAGCAGCGACGGCAGGCGACCAGCAGGTCGACCTCGCCCGAGATATTGAGGAAGGTTTCCTGCTGCCCGGCGAAACTGGCATCCGGCAGGTCCTCGGCGGTGGCCGAACTGCGCACCGCGACGGCGAGGTCGGGCGTGCCGGCCTCCGCGCCCAGATCCCGGTAGGCGGCGAGGATGTTCTCACGCACCTCCTCGGGCCAGTCGCCGGCGACGATGGCGGCGCGGATGGCGCGGCCTGCCTCGGCCAGCGTGATCTTGTGCGCCTGCCAGCGGGCGATGGTTTCGGACACCGTGGCCGCGAGGTCGTTTTCGGCGAGGAAGGCGCGGTAGGCGTCGGCGGTGGTCGCAAAGCCCCCCGGTACCGCGATCCCCTGCCCGGCCAGTTCGTGCACCATCTCGCCAAGGCTGCTGTTCTTGCCCCCCACGAGGGCGACATCCGCACGCCGAAGCGCCTCGAACCCTATAACATAACGCGACATGCGACCTCCTCCCAAAGCTTCGCCGATTGTCACGAAGCTACCGGTGGTCGCGGGGGCGCGCCTTGATGCAGGTCATGGTTGAACGGCACGGTTCGCGCGACAAGACCGGACACAGGAAAGGGAGCCTTGCGCCATGACACAGACCGACCTTACCGACCGCCTCGCCGCCGCGACGATGCTGGACACCGACCTGCTGGTCGAGATCGGCGCCGCCGCCGCAAGGGTCTTTCCCGACGCCCCGGCCCACCCCGAAGGGATCGCGGATGCCTCCGAGGCGGTGGTGCATGTGATTTCGCGCTGCCTGCCGGGCTGGCACATCCACCTGACCGGGCAGGCCTCCGAGCCGGACGCGCATTGGCGCTGTTCGCTGCGCGCCTCCGAGGCGCATGACGATGACGACGTTGTCGGGGCCGCCCACGGGCCGACGATCCCGCTGACACTGGCCCGCGCGCTGTGGGACGTGGTGAAGAAATCGGGGTAAGTGGAGACAGAGGCGCGCGCCGGACAGCCATGCGGGACGACGCGCACGCTCGGGCGGGGTGCCCGCGCGAACAGCGCCGCAGGCGCCCGCCATACGCCCGCCCTGCGCCCGCCCTACGCCAAGCGAACCACCCTACCCCTGACGCAAAGACTGGAACTTGTGCGGCGACACGGCGTATTTTTCGCGGAACCGGCGCGAGAAATGGTTGGCGGACTCGAACCCGCAGGAACTGGCGATATCGGCCACCTTCATGTCGGTTTCGGCCAGCAGCATCCGCCCCCGGCGCAGGCGCAGATCGGTCAGGTATTGCTTCGGCGTCGCCTTCACATAGGTCAGGAACAGCCGCTCGATCTGGCGCCGCGAAATCGTGAACCGTTGCGCCAGATCGTCGAGCGAGATCACCTCCTCGATATTCTCTTCCATGTAGCGCAGGATTTGCAACAGCTTGAGGTTGCGGGTGCCGAGCGAGGCGGCGCGGGAACTTTGCTGCGCTTCCTCCTCCGACCGGTGCACCGGGTGCAGGCACATGTTCAGCACCGAATGCGACAGGATCGGGCCGAAGCGTTCCGAGATCAGCCGCAGGAACAGGTCGGTGGCGGAAGACCCGCCACCGCAGGACACGATGCGCCCGTCGATGGCGTAAAGCTGGTCCAGCGGTTCGAGATCGGGAAAGCTTTCGCGGAAGGGCGGCATGTTTTCCCAGTGCAGGGTGAAATCGCGCCCCTTGAGGATACCCGCCTTCGCCAGCGCGTAGGCGCCAGTGCAGAGCCCGCCCACCATGTGCCCCATGCGCCAATGCTTGCGCACCAGCCCGGCCACCTGGTCGCTGACCACGGTATCGGGTTCCACCCCGGAACAGACGAACAGCGCGCCGGGGATCGTCGCCTCGGGCAGCGCGCAGGTCGCGCCGATCTCTACCCCGTTGGAGGCGCGCACCGGGCGGCCGTCCTCTGTGATCATCTGCCAGCTGTAAAGCTTCTGCCCGGTCAACTGGTTGGCGATGCGCAAAGGCTCGATCGCCGAGGTGAAGGCCAGCAGCGACAGCTTGGGCAGCAGAAGGAAGCTGATGACCTCGGTCGTCTGGCCGGGGGGCAGATCCACATGCGCCACCCCCTTCGGGATGAACTCGTCAGTCATAGGCCAAGGGCCCTCCGCCGGTCCTGCGCGAAGCCCTGTACAATGCGGTCGGCGATCAGCGCAAGGATCGCCATTGCCGCGCCCGCCGCGATGCCAAGCCCGACATCGCCCGCGCCCAGCGCGATATAGATCGACTGGCCCAGCCCGGTGGTGCCGATCAGCGCCGCGATCACCAGCATCGCGAAAGCGTAAAGGATGGTCTGGTTCAGCCCCAGCAGGATCGTCGGCGCGGCATAGGGCGCACGCACGTCGCGCATGATCTGGCCCGGCGTGGCCCCCGAAGACACCGCGGCCTCGACAAGCTCGGGCGGGGTGCTGACCAGACCGTGGCGGGTGTAACGGATCATCGGCACGATGGCATAGGCGATGATGGCCAGGAAGGCGGAGAACTCGCCGATCTGGAAGAACATCAGCACCGGGATCAGGAAAACGAACAGCGGGATGGTCTGAAGCATGTCGCAGACCGGCCGGATCACCGCCCAGACCGCGCCCGACACCGCCGAAAGCCAGCCCAGAAAGCCGCCCAGCATCGCGCAGGCGATGACCGCCGCGCCGCACAGGTAAAGCGACAGCAGCGCTCGCCCCCACAGGCCCGACAACGCCACGACAAGGATCAGCACCACGACCAGCCGCGCCAACCGCCAGCCGCCCGCGACCCAGGCCACCGACCCGACCCCGACGAAAACGAAGGGCCATGGAAGCTCCGTCACGCCGGTCTCGATCACGATGGCAATGATCGGCAGCGACAGCCCCAGCGTCAACCGCCCGGCCATCGCCAGCCCCAAGCCAAGCGCCCCCGCCACCCCGAACAGCGCCAGCGAATAGCTCGGCAGCCAGCTATAGCCCCACGTGAAGGGCAGCACCGCGCCGTCAAGCCCGATGCGCAGCGGCAGCAGGCCATAGAACATCGCCGTGTTCTTGATCGTGTCGAGCGTCGTACCTGCGTTGCGGGTGAAATCGCCCAGAGCCGTATCCACCGCCGCCACCGTGGGGGCCAGCAACGCGATTTCGTCCGGCGCGGGCAGCATTGCCCATGCGGCAATCGCCGCGAGGATCGAAACCGCGAGGATCGCCCAGGAAATGTGAAGATCGAACCGTTGCCGGGTGCGCGCCATGCGCGACGAAATCCGGTCGATGATGATGGCGAAGACGACGATCACAAGGCCGGCAAGGACGCTCTGCCCGAAATTGGCCTGTCGCATGGTCAGCAGCACCTCCCAGCCGATATCGTCGAACCCGCCGATCACGGCGGCGATGATCACCATCGACAGCGCCGCCATCAGCGACTGGTTCACGCCGATCATGATCTGCGTCGAGGCGGCGGGGATTTCCACCTGCACCAGCTGTTGGGTCCGCGTCGCACCCGACATCACGGCGGCCTCCTTCACCTCCGCCTCGACCCGTTGCAGGCCAAGCGCCACGTTGCGCGCCATCGGCGGCGCGGCATAGATCGCCGAGGCGATCAGCCCCACCACCGGCCCGAACCCGAACAGCAGCAGCAGCGGCGTGAGATAGGCGAAGGTCGGCACCGTCTGCATCAGGTCGAGCGTCGCCTCGATCCACGGTCGCGCCCGCGCGCTTTCGTTGGCCCAGACCCCGATGAGAAGCCCGAGGGTCAACGCCATCGGCACCGACACGAAGACCAGCGCCAGCGTGTTCATCCCCTCTATCCAGTAGCCCGAGACCAGCACGAAACCAAGGCCGAGCGCGCTCATCCCCGCCAGCGACAGCCCGCCCGCATACCAACCCAGCGCCACCGTCGCGCCGATGATCAGCGGCCATGGCGTCTGCGTCAGCAGCCCGTTCACCCACACCATCGGGTATCCCAGAATGCCGGAGAGCACCCGCATGCCGGGCCGGATCAGGTCAAAAAGCCAGGTCAGCGAGGCGCCGATCCAGTCGGTCACCGGGAAGGTCCAGGCATCGGGCCAGCCCGGCAGCCAGATCACTGCGCGATCGAGCCACAGGCACAGCGCCGCCACCAGCAAGCTCAGCGCCGCCGCCCGCGCACCGGGGCCAAACCGCGCGAGCGTCGTAGCGCCGGGCAGGCGCGGCCGGGTCATGGCGTGTCCATCTGCAAGGCGGCGGCAAGATCGGCGGGGTGGATATAGCCCGCCATCGCGCCATCGGAGTCGTAGACCGGCACCGGATCATACAGCGACATGCAGCGCGCCAGCGCCTCCTCGAAGGTCATGTCGAGGCGCAGCTTTGGGTCGTCGGGCATGTCGGGGGCGGTGTCGGTATGCAGCACGCTGGCCAGCCGCGCGTGCCGGCCTTTGGCGACATCGCGCGAAAACTCCCGCACGTAGTCATCGACCGGGCGCAGCACGATATCGGCCGGCGGGCCGATCTGCACGATGCGCCCGTCGCGCATGATGGCGATGCGGTCGGCCAGTTTCAGCGCCTCGGCAATGTCATGGGTGATGAAGACGATGGTCTTCGACAACTCCGACTGGATTTTCAGGAACTCGTCCTGCAACTGACGCCGGATCAGCGGATCGAGCGCCGAGAAGGGTTCATCGAGAAACCAGATATCGGGGTTCGCGGCCAGCGACCGGGCGATCCCGACGCGCTGTTTCTGGCCGCCCGACAGTTCACGCGGATAGGCCCCTTCGCGTCCCGAAAGCCCCACCATGGCGATCACCTCCAGCGCGCGGTCGCGTCGCTCAGCCCTCGATTGTCCCAGCATCTTCAACGGAAAGGCCACGTTGTCGGCCACCGTCATGTGCGGGAACAGGCCGAAATGCTGGAACACCATGCCCAGTTTGCGGCGCCGAAGCTCGATCAGCCGCCTGGGGGACGCGGCAAGGATATCCTCGCCCTGGATGCTGATTGCCCCGGCGGTCGGCTCCACCAGCCGCGACATGCAGCGCAGAAGCGTCGATTTGCCCGACCCCGACAGCCCCATGATCACGAAGAGCTCGCCCTCCCTGACCTCGAAACCGGCATCCTGCACCGCCGCGATCAGGCCCGCGTCTTGCAGGATCGCGGCCGCTTCGGGGACGCAGGCGGCGCGCGCCCGCGCCTCTTGCAGGCGGTCCCCGGCGCCGGGGCCAAACACCTGCCAAAGCCCCGCGACCGCGATCGCAGGGGGGGCTTGCCGGTCGCGGGCGGTCATGCGCCGATCACTCCGTCGCGGCGGCGATCATCGCGGCGATGGCCTCGGCATGCTCGGCAACATAGGCGGCGGCCACCTCTTCCACGTCCTGCCCGTCCACGTCGACCGCGCCCATCATCGGTTCCTGCGCCTCGGTGGTCAGCTGATAGGCTTGCAGAATTTCATAGGCAGCGGGCCATTGATCGGCAAAACCGGACCACGCCACCTTGAAGATCCGCGACGGTGGGAAGTCGCAATCGCCGGTCGCATCCGGGTTCGGCCCGACGGACGCATCCTCGTAGCAGGCCTCGGTCCCCTCGGGCAGCGCGACGAATTCAAGGTCGAAGGCAGCCGCGGCCCAATGCGGTTGCCAGAACACCATCAAAAGCGGCGTCTGGCGTTCGGTCGCGGCGCGCAATTCGGCGATCAGCGCGCCTTCCGACCCGGCCGGAACGGCGCGGAACGGCAGTTGCAGCGCGGCCACCCGGTCGGCACCGGGGGTGCCCCAATCGGCGGGGTAGTCGACGAGCCGGCCCTCGGGAATCGTCTCGGCGGTGGCAAATTGCATGGCGCAATCCTGCAACGCCCGCCAGTCCGGCAGACCTGGGCAGATGTCCGCGACATGGGCGGGATAGGCAAAGCCCTCACGCGCGACGAGACCCAGATCGCCCACCTCCGCGACGCGGCCTGCCTCCAGTTCTGCGTAGTAGGGGTCGGCGACGTTGGATTCCCAGACCTCGAGCGCGGCATGAATCGCGCCCTCGCCGATCGCGCCGTACATGTTGTAATAGCCGGCGGTCACGTATTCGACGTCGTAGCCCGCCTGTTGCAGGATCTGCCCCGCGATCCGCGTGGTCAGGTGCTGGCCGGTCCATTCGTTGACGGCCAGCCGGATCGGCGTGTCGGTATCGCCAATCTCGGCGGCAGCGGCGGCACCGCTCAGCGCCAGAACGGACAGGCCGGAAAGAAGCACGGATTTCATATTTGTCACTCCCTGAAAGTGTCGGTTTTCTTGTTTTTCACAACGTATGCGTCCCATGTCGCACGGCGTGTTGGCCGAATTCCACCCATCTTTGCACATTTCCGGCAGGGTCATTTGCAAAAAACACCCCTTACTGCCGGGCACACCGCTCCGCGTCCGCCCGGTCCTGCAACAGGTCGGTCAGCCAGTCGGGGTCCATTTCCGGGACCGAGGACAACAGCAACTCGGTATAGGGATCATGCGGAGGCGCGAACACCTGCGGTTTCGGCCCCTGTTCGATGACCCGGCCTTCCTTCATCACCACCACCTCGTCGGCAATCGCCTTTACGGTGGCCAGATCATGGGTGATGAACATGTAGGCGAGGTCGAACTCCGATTGCAGCTTGTCGAGCAGTTTCAGGATGCCCTCTGCCACCAATTGATCGAGCGCCGATGTCACCTCGTCGCAGATGATGAACCGCGGCTCGGCGGCCAAGGCGCGCGCGATGCCGATGCGCTGTTTCTGCCCGCCCGAAAGCTCGGACGGCAGCCGGTCGATATACGCGTCCGGTTCCAGCTCGATCAGCGACAACAAGTCCCGGATGCGAGCCTCCAGCGCCTTGCCGCGCAGGCCCAGATACATCTGCGCCGGACGCCCGATCACCTCGCGGATACGCAGCTTTGGGTTCAGCGCGGTATCGGCCATCTGGTAGATCATTTGCGCCTGGCGCAACTGGTCGCGGCTGCGGCGCCGGTAGTCGGGCGGCAGCACCTCGCCCTCGAACACGATGCGGCCCTGGTGCGGCGGCAACAGCCCGGTGATCACCCGCGCCGTGGTGGATTTGCCGGAGCCGGATTCGCCCACCACCGCCACCGTGCGCCGGGCGTGGATGTCGAAACCCACGTTTTCCAGCACGTTCAGCGTGCCATAACCTGCGGTGATGTTCTGCACCGACACGACCGGCACCGCATCGCCCGCCACGGGAGGCTGTTGCGCGCGCGCATGGCTGCGCACCGCCCAGAGCGATCTGGTGTAATCCTCCTTCGGGGCGGCCAGCATGGTGCGCGTGTCGGCCTCCTCGACCTCGTCGCCCTTCAGCAGCACCTTGATGCGGTCGGCCATTTGCGCCACCACGGCCAGATCATGCGTGATGTAGATCGCGGCGGTGTCGAACTCATCCACGATCTTGCGGATCGCGGCCAGCACCTCGATCTGGGTGGTCACGTCAAGCGCCGTGGTCGGCTCGTCGAAGATGATCAGGTCGGGCCGGCAGGACATCGCCATCGCCGTCATCGCGCGCTGCAACTGTCCGCCCGACACCTGGTGCGGGTAGCGAAAGCCGATGTTTTCAGGGTCGGGCAATTGCATCCGGCGATAGAGGTCAACCGCGTCCTTCCGGGCCTCGGCGCGGCCCATGACGCCATGCTGCACCGGCCCCTCGCAATACTGGTCCATCAGCTTGTGGGCGGGGTTGAAGCTGGCCGCCGCCGATTGCGCGACATAGGCGATGCGGGCGCCGCGCAGGTGGCGCTTCTTCGCCTCGCTGGCCGTGGTCAGGTCGATCCCGTCGAAGACGATCTCGCCCCCCGAAATGCGGCAACCATCGCGGGTAAAGCCCATCGCCGCAAGCCCGAGGGTGGATTTGCCAGCGCCGGATTCGCCGATCAACCCGAGCACTTCGCCGCGGTGAAGCTCAAGGTCGATGCCGTTGACGATGCCGGTCCAGCTGTCCTCGGCGCGGCCCTCGATCGACAGGCCGTGCATGGTCAGAAGCGGGGTGTCCGATGCGGTTCCGGTCATCGTCTCACTCCTTCAGGCCACTGGCGCGGTGCAACTGCCAATCGACGACGAAGTTCACCGACACGGTCAGCAGCGCGATGGCGCCTGCGGGCAGCAGCGGGGTGATGTCGCCAAAGGCGATCAGCGTCGCGTTCTCCTTGACCATCGACCCCCAGTCGGCCATCGGCGGCTGCAACCCGAGGCCGAGGAAGCTGAGCGCCGAGATCGCCAGAAAGACGAAACAGAAACGCAGCCCGAATTCCGCCACAAGGGGCGCCAGCGCATTGGGCAGGATCTCGCGGGTGATCAGCCGCCACAGCCCCTCGCCGCGCAGCTTCGCCGCCTCTATGTAATCCATCACCACGATATTGAGCGCGACAGAGCGCGCCAGCCGGTAGACGCGGGTGGAATCGATTACCGCGATGACAAGGATCAGGGTCAGGATCGAGGTGCCGAATATGGTCAGCAGCAGCAGCGCGAAAATGAGCGCCGGGATCGCCATCAGCACGTCCACCAGCCGGCTCATCCCCTGGTCGAGCCAGCCGCTCACCGTCGCCGCCAGCATCCCGAAGACCGACCCGATCAGGAAGGCCAGCACCGTGGTGGCAAAGGCGATCCCCACGGTGTTGCGCGCCCCGAAGATCAGCCGCGAAAGCATGTCGCGCCCAAGGTTGTCGGTGCCCAGAAGGTGCACGCTGTCCCATGGCATGTATTCGGTGCCGACGACGGCGCGTTCCGGAAACGGCGCGATCAGCGGCGCGAAAACCGCCACGAGGATATAGACGAGGATCATCAGCATCCCGAAGGACGCGGTCAGCGGCGCGGTGCCAAGCTCGCGCTTCGCACCCGCCGGCGCCAGCCGCATGGCGATGCCGCGAAACAGCCAACCCGCCGCGAGGCAACCGGCGACGACGACGAGAAACCAGAAAAAGGTGATCAGAACGCCCATCGCCGCCCCCTCAGCCCCGTTTCACGAGGCGCGGGTTGGACAGCGTCGCCAACACATCCGCGGTGAGGTTCAGCAGCACATAGGCCGCCGCGAAGATCAGCGCCACCGCTTGCACCACCGGCATGTCGCGCGCCGCCACGCTGTCAACCATCAACTGCCCGAGGCCGGGATAGACGAACACCACCTCGACCACGACCACCCCGGTGATCAGGTAGGCCAGGTTCAGCGCGATCACGTTGATGATCGGGGCCAGCGCGTTGGGCAGCGCGTGGCGCACGATGACGCGTATCGGCGACATGCCCTTCAGCCGCGCCATCTCGATATAGGGGCTGGCCAGCAGGTTGATGATCGCCGCCCGCGTCATCCGCATCATGTGCGCTGTCACCACCAGCGTCAGGGTCAGCGCCGGCAGGAAAGCCAAGTAGAGCTTTTCGGCGAAATCGGTCGCGGGACGGATCGTTGCCATCGAGGGGAACAGGCCACCCATCCCCGCCAGCCAGAAGATCAGGATATAGGCAACGAAAAACTCCGGAAAGGAAATCGAGGTCAGCGCCGAGGCGTTCACCACCCGGTCGAAGACGGAGTTGCGAAACAGCGCCGCGAGAATGCCAAGCATCAGCGACAGCGGCACCGCGATCGCGGCAGCATAGAGCGCAAGGAACAACGTGTTGCCAAGGCGCGTGCCCAGAAGCTCGGCCACCGGGCGGCGGTTGGACAGCGAATTGCCGAAATCCCCCTGCAGAACGCCGCAATAGGCCGGCGCGTCGGCGGTGGCGATGCCGGCCTCGATACAACGGCCCGTCAGGACGCCCTCGGCATTCATGCTGGTCCAGCCGGGCAGGATGCCGAGCCATTCGCCATAGCGGATATGCATCGGCAGGTTGAGGCCAAGCTGCCGCCGGATCGCGGCCACGGTTTCGGGCGTCGCCGACTGGCCAAGGAATTCCTCGGCAAAATCGCCGGGCAAAAGCTCGGTCGCGCCAAAAATCAGGATCGAGACAAAGAACAGCGTCAGCACTCCGAACGCCAGACGCTTCGCAATCATGATCAGGATATGTGACATGCAGTCCCCCAATGGCCGCGCCACACGACGCGGGCCAAGGTCATGAGAATTGCCCCCGGGGCGCGCAAGGCGACAAGGGGGCAATCGTCGCTATGGGTTCACGCGAACCACCAGCGTTCGGCGATCCGGTGGCCGTCATTGCGCCAGTTGGTGGCGACGGTGTCAGGCCGGACGAGGTGATTACCATGCGCGCCGACATAGTTGGCAAACATCGGGATGATGGTGCCGCCCTCGTCGGACACAAGCCGCTGCATCTCGAAATACATCTCGCGGCGCAGGTCCTGATCCAGCTCGGCACGGGCATCGACCAGCAACTGGTTGAAGCGTTCGTGGCTCCAGTAGGATTCGTTCCAGGGCGCGCCTTCCGAATAGGTCGTCGTGAACATCCAGTCCTCGGTCGGGCGCCCGCCCCAGTAGGTGCCGGTAAAGGGCAGTTGCATCCAGACATTGGACCAGTAGCCATCGTTGGGCTCGCGCACCACGGTAAGGTCGATCCCCGCCGCAGCCGCGGTTTCCGAGAACAGCACACCGGCGTCGATGGCACCGGCAAAGGTCGATTCGGCAAGGTGGATATCGACCGACAGGCTCTCTATCCCCGCCTCGCGCAGGTGAAAGCGCACGCGGTCGGGGTCGTAGGTCTTCTGTTCCAGTTCGGTGTTGAAGAACCGCTGGCCGGGGCCGATCGGGTGGTCGTTGCCGATGGCACCGTAACCGTTCAGCACGGTTTCCACCATCTGTTCGCGGTCGATGGCGTATTTCAGCGCGAGGCGCACGTTGTTGTCGCTGAACGGCGCGGCGCGGGTATCCATCGGCAGGCCGTAATGCTGGGTGCCGGTAACAGACAGGATCTCGATGCCGGGCGCACGCTGCAACAGGTGCACCGTGTTCAGATCGACGGTGTCGATGTAATCGATCTGGCCGGAAATCAACGCGTTCTGCCGCGCCGCGTCGTCATGGATCGCGGTGATCTCGACCGCGTCGAAAAACGCGCTGTTGGGTTTCCAGTAGCCGTCGTGGCGCACCAGCCGGGCACCGACCCCCATCTCCAGCTCCTCGATCGCATAGGGTCCGCAGCCATCCGTCGTCTGCGGGTCGATGGCGCCATTGATCGCGGGCAGGATCGGAATGTGGTAGTCGGACATGATGAACGGGAAGTCGGCATTGCCGGCGGCCAGAGTGATGTGCACGTTCATGCCATCGGCGCGCATCTCGGTGATATCCGAGACGATGGGCTTGGCGGCCGAGGTGGACTCCTCCCCCCGGTGATGGTTGATCGAGGCGATCACGTCCTCGGCCGTCACCTCGCGGCCGGAATGGAACGATACGCCCGAGCGAATGGTAAAGACCCAGCTCCGCGCGTCTGCCGACGCCTCCCAGCCTTCGGCAACTTCCGGCACAAGTGACCCGTCCGGCGCGATCTCGGTCAGGAAGTTGCCGCGCACATGCGCCATCAGGATCGTGAAATCGTTCTCCGAAGACCCGGGATCGAGGCTGTCGGTGGTCGAGCCATGCGCAACGCCGATGCGCAGCGTGCCGCCCCGGCGGGGTTGCGCGCGGGCCATGCGCGCACCAAGCGGCCCAAGCACCGCCGCACCGCCAATCGCCGACGCTCCTTTGAGAATGCCGCGGCGGCTAACGCCACCCGAGAAGAAGGGAGTGTTCGTCATTTTTCAGTCTCCGCTGTTGTCATGTTCTTTCCGGGCATCTTGCGTGCCCTACTCCGATACGTGCGGCCAACCCGTGCGGCCAACGTTCCGACGCGCGCCTGTCGCGTGGCGCTCTTGCCCGCGACGCTGACTTGTGCCCGCGACACTGACTTGCCCACGACACCGACTCCGGGTGGCGCGCCACGCTTACCGTAAGTTCGCCTCGTAGCATGAGGTTACCTTTGCACGGGATCGCAGCGGCGAAAACCTGAATTCGACGGATGATCGACAATTTGCGACATGCCCGCCGACCGTGTCGCCGCTTTTTTTCGCAACCTCGATGGCAGGATGCAGCGGCGTCTTTCGAAACCGTCATCAGGGTTGTGGATAACTCGGGCGAAACCGACAGCTCAGGGACAGAAAGCTGATAATTGACACTCTATCCGCTTATCGACCTTCCAGAATTACATACGTTACACATCATAACTATATGTTTTCAAGTTATTTTAAATCTTGAAGCAAGATCAATCCGAACTGGAGCGTTGAGACAGAATATTGAAAATATGCTATTCACGGATATCGGCTTCGCCCCCAGGAACATCCTGAAACAGGCCGGCGAGTTGCTTTTTCCCTCTCAGGCGACGGGCACCCTTCTCTGCGATGTCGCCAAGTCCTCGATCACCACAGAAAGACGCCCTAACGGCGCAGGTCTGAACACAGCGCACAAAGAAGGCACCGCCCCATTGCGTTCATGATATCTATTTCCAATTATTATCAGATGGTTAGAGGGAAATATTCGCTGTCTTGATATTTTGATCAAAAGGAAACGGCGCGTCTGCAAGCAACCCTTGGCTCTCGTCATCAACATGGCGCTGCGAACCAATGTTACGATTAAACTTCAAGATCTGCCAACAACATATTGAATTTAATAAATAAATCGTGTTCAGATGTGGGATTGGCCTCACCCCCTCCCATCAAGGATGTCACAGGCCTTCCGGGCCAGGGGTTCCGCCAGCGCCCCGACTTGCAACGCCCGGTCAGAGGATGCATTGCCCTGCAACCCCCGGAACCTCACCCCCTGCACGATCGCTGCCAGCCGAAACAATCCGAAAACGAGGTAGAACTCCCAATCCTTGATGCCCGGCACACCTGCCCGCGCGCAATAGCGCGCGACGTATTCGGCCTCCGACGGCAAACCCAGCGCTGCCCGGTCCACGCCCTCCAGTCCGCCAAGCACCGGCCCCGGCGGCATCCGCCACAGCATGCATTGATAGGCCAGATCGGCCAGCGGATGGCCCAGCGTCGACAATTCCCAGTCCATGACCGCAATGAGGCGCGGCGCGTCTGGCGCGAACATCACGTTGTCCAGCCGGTAATCGCCATGCACCAGCGACACGCGCCCGTCATCGGCCATCATGTTGGCGCCCAGCCAGTCGATGATCCGCTCCATCGCCGGGATCGCGCCGGTCTCACTCGCCCGATACTGGCGCGACCATGTTGCGAACTGGCGCTCGAAATAGCTGCCCGGACGCCCGTAATCCGCCAGCCCCACAGCGTGCACATCGACCGTGTGAATGGTCGCCAGCGCCTTGTTCATCTGGTCATAGATCGCCGCCCGTTCACCCGGGTCCAGCCCCGGCAAGGACGGGTCCCAGAACACCCGGCCGGCGACGAACTCCATCACGTAAAAGACCGACCCGAGCACCGCCTCATCCTCGCAAAGATGCAACGCGCGGGCCACCGGCACATCCGAATGCGCCAGCGCCGACAGCACCCGGAATTCCCGGTCCACCGCATGGGCCGATTTCAACAAGTCTCCCGGCGGCTTCCTGCGCAGCACATAGATACCGCTATCGGCCACCAGCCTGCTGGTCGGGTTCGACTGCCCGTCGGCGAAATCCTCGACCGCGTGCAACCCGCGAAACCCCGGCAGATGCGTCTCTAGATAGCGGCCGAGCCGCATCGTCCGCGCTGCCTCCATCGTCAGCCGCGCCCGTCTTGCTGAGCCCGCACCAACTGCCGGCCCAGCGCCATCATGTGCACCTGGTCGGGCCCATCGGCGAACCGGATCTGGCGGGCGTAGTTGAACAGTTCCGCCAACGGCGTATCCTGCGTCAGGCCGGCGCCGCCATGGACCTGGATCGCCCGGTCGATCACCGTCTGCGCCATCATCGGCGCCACGATCTTGATCGCGGAAATCAGGTCCTTTGCCGCCCTCGCGCCATCGCGGTCGATCTTTGCCGCCGCCTTCAGGGTCAAAAGCCGCGCCTGTTCGATCTCGCACCAGCTTTTGGCGATATCTTCGCGCACCGACTGGTGCTGCGACAGGCGCCGCCCGAAGGTCTCGCGGCTATCGGCCCGCGCGATCATCAGGTCGAGCGCTCGCTGCGCCGCCCCCACCAGCCGCATGCAATGATGGATGCGCCCCGGCCCCAGCCGGCCTTGTGCGATCTCGAACCCCCTGCCCTCACCCAGCAAAAGGTTTTCCGCCGGGACCCGCACCCCGTCAAACGCGATCTCCGCCTCGCCAAAAGGTGCGTCGGCATATCCAAACGTCGTGACATGGCGCAGGATGGTCACCCCCGGCGCATCGCGCGGCAGCAGGATCATGCTTTGCTGGCGGTGGCGGTCGGGATTTTCGGGGTCCGACTTGCCCATCACGATAAACACCGCACAGCTGTCACGCATGCCGCCCGTCGTGTACCACTTGCGCCCTGTCACAACGTAGTCATCGCCATCGCGGCGGATTTCTGTGCGAATATTCGTGGCATCGGATGACGCGACATCCGGTTCCGTCATCGCAAAGCCGGACCGGATTTCACCCGCCAGAAGCGGCATCAACCAGCGGTCCTTTTGAATATCGGACCCATAGAGCATCAGAGTCTCCATGTTGCCGGTATCGGGCGCATTGCAGTTGAAGATCTCGGGCGCCCACCAGACCCGGCCCATGATTTCGGCCAGCGGCGCGTATTCGAGGTTGGTCAGACTGCCGCCATGCGCCTTGGGGCGAAACAGGTTCCACAACCCGGCATCGCGCGCCTCACGCTTCAGATCCTCGTAGAAACCGGGGGTGCGAAAAGGTGTCTCTGTGGTGGCAAAGTGCCGGGCAAAGGTGGCCTCGGCGGGGTAGATATGCGCCTTCATGAACGCGGTAAGGCGCGCCTGCATCTCGCGCATCGTCTCTGTCGGTTCGAAATCCACGGGTCCATGCCTCCCACGCCCTTTGCGGGAACGATCCGGCGAGCGGCGGGCGCTGTCAACCGTGCCGTCATGTCATCGCGTCCAGGCCCCGGAAACTGCGCGCCAGTGCTCCGCCGTCGCCATTTGCCGAAGAAAGCCCCCCGCAGGGGCTTGATGAGGCGCCGGATCGGCGCCGAAGGCGGCGAAAGGAAAGGGGCAGCCCGGTCGGCCGCCCCTCGCATTCAACCCGGTGTCATCCCGCGCAATCGTTCGGACCGTCGCCGCAGCAACTCCACCGTCGTCAGCAACAGGATCGAAATCGCAACGAGAATCGTCGCCACCGCAAGGATCGTGGGCGAGATCTGCTCGCGCAAGCCGATGAACATCTGCCAGGGTAATGTCTTTTGCCCCGCAGAGCCAACGAACAGCACGATCACCACCTCGTCGAAGGATGTGATGAAGGCAAACAATCCGCCCGAGATCACACCGGGCAGGATCAGCGGCATCTGCACCTTGAAGAAGGTCGTTACAGGGTTCGCCCCCAGATTGGCCGAGGCCCGCGTCAGCGATTTGTCGAAGCCAACCAGCGTCGCCGTCACCGTGATGATGACGAATGGAATGCCAAGCGCCGCGTGGGCCAGGACCACGCCCAGATAGGTTCCTTGCAGGCCGATCCGGCTGTAGAAGAAATACATCCCCGCGGCCGAGATGATCAGCGGCACGATCATCGGCGAAATCAGGATCGCCATGATCACCCCGCGAAACGGCACGTGGCTCTGGCTCAACCCGATCGCGGCCAGCGTGCCCAGCGAAACCGACAGAACGGTTGCCGCGGGGGCAATCAGCACCGAGTTGCGCAGCGCCTGCTGCCAGGACGGGTTGGTGAAGAAATCACGGTAGTGGTCCAGCCCATAGGCATCGGGATCCAGCCGCAGCATGCCCGGCGTGAAGGTAAAGAAGTTCTCGGCGTTGAAGCTCAGCGGGATGATGGTCACGATCGGGGCGATCAGGAAAAAGAAGATCAACCCGCAGATCACGCGGAACCCGTAATACCAGATCTTCTGACCGGTCGAGGCATATATCGGTAGGCTCATGGTCTTTACCCCAGTTTCACGTTGTCGATGCCGACAATCTTGTCGTAAGCCCAGTAAAGCGCCAGCACCACGACCAGCAGGATCGACCCGAGCGCGGCCGCAAGGCCCCAGTTCAGGCTCTGCGAGATGTGATAGGCGATCCGGTTCGAGATGAACGTCCCCGTTTCGCCGCCGACCAGTTCCGGCGTGATGTAGTAGCCGATGGACAGGATGAAGACGAGGATGCAGCCTGCACCGATGCCCGGAACCGAGTTCGGGAAATAGACCCGCCAGAATGCCGTCCAGTCCGTCGCGCCCAGCGATTTGGCAGCCCTCACATAGGTTACCGGAATCGTCTGCATGACCGAGTAGAGCGGCAGGATCATGAACGGCAGCAGGATGTGCGTCATCGCGATGATCGTGCCGGTCTGGTTGTTGATCAACGCCAATCGATTGTCATCCGCGACCAGCCCGACCCAGACAAGGATATCGTTGATCACCCCTTGCTGTTGCAGCAGCACCTTCCACGCCGAGGTTCGCACCAGAAGCGATGTCCAGAACGGCAGCAGCACGAGGATCAGCAACATGTTCGATATCCGCATCGGCAGGTTCGCCAACAGGAAGGCGATGGGATAGCCCAGCAACACGCACGATCCCATGATGACCATCGACATGAACAGTGTCCGAACGAACAGCGTGACGTAGATCTGTCGGTTCTCGGGCTGCGCGCTGATGCCCTCCGGGGTCAGTTGCATGTCGATCGCGGTCAGGAAGTAGCCCGGCGTGAAGGCCGGTGAATAGGCCTGGATCGTGCCCCAGATCGCAACGTCGCCCCAATCCTCGTTCTCATTCAGGAAAAACTCGGTATAGGTGATCGCGGGAAGTTGGTCACGCGCGGCGTATGCGGCCTGAAGCTCGGCCGCGCCGTCGCCGGAATACGCGGCAATGGCAGCGCCCGCGCCGTCGCGGCGCAGATCGCTCGCCAGCGCGCTAAAGACCGCTTCCCAAGGCTCCTCCTCGGACACGGTATCTCCATCGACCAGCGCGGCGAAGGTCGCCCACGCGGCATAGGCATCGGCGGTGCGCGGCAGGATTTGCGCGATATCGGCGGCCGGTTCAAACCCGATTTCGCCCGAATAGTCGTCCGAAGACAGCGTTTCCAACCGCGCTTGCTGCGACGCGATCAGGCCGTCGATCGGGTCTTCACCATTATCAGCCGCCATCAGGCTGTACCAGAAGCCCGCGTCGCCCCAGACCGGGTCGATCTCTTCGAAGACGTCGAAATAGTCGTCGCCCAGATCATCGAGCGACCGCCCGGTGCCCCGGAACAGCGACGACATGCCTGTCTGTTCATAGTTGAGCCGCGACCCGAGCCGCGTGTGGCGCCGCGCCTCGACGGCAACGAACATGTCGTAGTAAAGCGCCTCGAACACGTCTTCGTCGGGAAGCTCGCCGCTGGTGAATTCCCAGTCCTGCAAGGTTGCCGTCGTCTCGGGCAGCGTGTCGCCGACGATCTGGTTCTCGACCGAGCGGAACAGCATGTCCGCGATCGGCGCGATGAAGGTGACAAGGATAAACAGCAAAAGCGGCGCGATCAGCAGCATCGCCCGGATTTTCTGCGCGCGAAGCGCCCGTCTGAGGCTCGTCTTCAGGGGACGCCCGTCCGCGGCCAGCACCAGGCCGTTTTCGGTTTGTGCCGTGTTGTCGGTCATTCGTGGCCTTCCACTAGGATGATGACACTGTCCGCCGAGGCCCGCCGGATCTCGGCAACTTCCTGATAGTCTGGATCATTGTAAGCGGCCTTGGCCGCCTCGAAACTTGGAAACTCGATCACCACGTGGCGGTCATGGCTGGTGCCCTCGGGCACTTGCGAACGTCCGCCGCGCACGATGAACCTGGCGCCCAGCCGTTCAAGGATCGGCGTATCGCGCCGGATGTATTCCGGGTAGGCATCGGGGTCGGTGACCGTGATATGCCCGATGATGTAGCCCTTCGGCATGACGCTCTGCCCTTTTACGGCGCTTTCGCCCGGGTGTTGAACGGGCGGGCCATCGGCCCGCCCGTTCCTATGCCATCAACGGCTCAGTTGGCCAGCCACGCCTGGAAGCGGGCGTCCATATCGTCCCGGTAATCGGCCCACCAGAGGTAGTTGAACAGGAAGGTCCGCTCCGAGTTGGCCGGATCGGTCGGCATGTGCGGCGCCATGTCGATGCCAAGCTCGGCATGGGTGCTCACCAGCGGCGCCGAAGACGCACGCGCCGGACCATAGGAGATGTAGGCCGCCTGGTCCGCCAGACGCTGGGTATCGGTGGCAAAGCGCACGAAATCGAGCACGCGGTTCAGGCGATCTTCCGGCAGCCCCTCGGGGATGATCCAGCCGTCAAGGTCAAAGACCTGCGCGTCCCACATCATCGCGACCGGCTGGTTCTGTTCCTCGATCAGGCTGAACAGGCGACCGTTATAGGTCGAGCCGAAGACAACCTCGCCATCGGCCAGCAGTTGCGGCGTGTCGGCACCCGCGGTCCACCAGACCACGTGATCGGCGATGCTGTCGAGCTTGGCAAAGGCGCGCTCGATGCCGTCCTCGGTTTCCAGCACGTCATAGACGTCTTCCTGTGCGACCCCATCACACAACAATGCCCATTCCATGTTGCCGATCGGGCGGCGTTCCAGCGAGCGCTGGCCGGGGAAGGCTTCGAGGTCGAACACGTCGCAGATATCGTCTGGCGTGTTGCCGTTCCACGCCCCGACATCGGTGCGATAGCCGAAGGTGGTCGAATAGACGATCTGCGGGATGAAGCAATCGGACACGATCAGGTCGCCAAAATCGTCGCTGGCATCGCTGCCGTCGTCGCCGGGGGCCAAAACCTCGTCATGGTCGATTTCCATCGCCAGGCCTTCATCGCACAGGCGCATGGCGTCGGCGGCCACGACATCGACAAGGTCCCACGTGATGTTGCCGGCTTCGTTCATGGCGCGCAGTCGGGCCACGGCCTCGGCCGAGCTTTCATCCCAGACCACCTCAACCTCGGGGTGCATTTCCGTGTAGGGGTTGGCGTAGGCGTTGATCTGGCTGTTCTGGTAGGCACCGCCCCAGCTGACAACCGTCATGCTGTCGGCCATGTCCTGCGCCAGCGCCATTGGCGCGGCCAGGGCCGCACCGGTCGTCAGCATGAGAACTGATTTGAGTTTCATGGGTCTCTCCTCTGTTGAGTCTCTTCTTTTGTCATTGCGCGGTCGCCCGGTTTCGGGCGGCCACCATGCTCAGGCGTCGAGGGCCCGGCAATCAGTTGCACGCCACCCGATCTCGATCTGCTCGCCCGGTTTCAGGCGGCGTTGATCGGGGGCATTGCGTGTCTTGATGACGAAGTTGTCGCTGCCAGCGACGCGCAGGCGGGTGCGGTAGATGTCGCCCATGTAAATGAACTCCAGCACCTCGGCCTTGATCGTGTGGGCGCCCGGCATCAGCCGGTCCTTGTTGAACTCCACCCGTTCCGGCCGGATAGAGACCAGCGTACGCTCGCCAACCTTGCTGACATTGACCGGCTTGGTGTCGATCACCTCGCCATCGTCCAGGGTCACTTCTGCGTGTTCACCGTCGATCTTGCTGACCGTTCCCATCAGCGTGTTGTTTTCACCGATGAACTGCGCAACGAAGCTGTTTTGTGGCTGTTCGTAAAGCTCATCCGGTGGGGCAAGCTGCTGAATGCGGCCATCGTCGAACACGGCCACCCGGTCCGACATGGTCAGCGCCTCGGTCTGATCGTGGGTCACGTAAACTGTGGTGATACCAAGATCGTGGGCCAGCTTGGTGATCTCGAACTGCATGTGTTCGCGCAGTTGCTTGTCGAGCGCGCCAAGCGGTTCGTCCATCAACACCAGCTCCGGCTCGAACACCAGCGCCCGGGCCAGTGCGATCCGCTGCTGCTGACCACCCGAAAGCTGCGCCGGACGCCGCCCCTGGTAGTCGTTCATCTGCACCATTTCGAGAGCGCGCCTGACCTTTTGCTCGCGCTCGGACTTGCCCATCTTGCGCACTTCCAGCGGGAAGGACAGGTTCTCGCCGATCGTCATGTGCGGGAACAGCGCGTAGTTCTGAAATACCATGCCGATGCCGCGCTTGTGCGGGGGTATGTTGTTGATCGGCTTGCCGTCGAGCAGGATTTCCCCGTGCGTCGCCGTTTCGAACCCGGCCAGCATCATCAGGCAGGTGGTCTTGCCCGACCCCGAGGGCCCCAACATGGTCAGAAATTCGCCCTTGCCGATCGCAAGGTTCAGGTCTTTGACGACCAACTCGACGCCATCGTAACTTTTTTGCACGCGGTCAAAGACCACGAAGCTCTCTGCTCCGGCACTCGCGTTCATGTTACTTCCCTGTTGTCAGACACCTCTGTCGGGTGCTGGTTATTGTCTGGCTCTTTCGGCCATTCTTCACCCGAGCGCTTTCTTTTCGTACCTGCGAAACGACTCTTGCAAGCATGAAAGCGACACGTCTTTTGTCCGACTCACTCTAAGCACTCGGTCGTGAGCGTCTAGCCCTTCTCGGAAATTTAGTTCACAAGACCAAATTCAGTTAAATTCACAGGCAAGATGTCTGAATATCTGCATAATTTCTGTCCGCAATCGATGATTTGGGCATCAGCGCCAAAACGACGCCGCGCCGACGCAATCTTGGAATCGCCACATATGATCCCGCAACAACGGGGCCCGCGCCCTGCCCCCGTCAGGCCGCGGCCTCGACCCGGTCAAGGCCCGGTGCAGGCAGGCGCGCGACCAGGTCGCAGAACAGGATCCGACAGTCCGGGCCGCGCCAGCCCTCGGGAAAGAACGCGTCGGGCAAGTCCGGGTGGCGAAACAGGAGTCGCCGCCAGGAATGCACCGCCAGAAGCCGGATCGCCGCGGTTTCCAGTGCACACAACGGCGGGCCGCGATCGAGGATCGCCGTCACCGCGCGCAGATCGGCCTCAAGAGCGCTGTAAAGCGCCATGATCTCAGCCGGGCAAACCTGATGACGCAGCCAGCCCGGAACCTGAAAGCGCGAGACCTCAGCACCGAAAAGACCGTGCAGGTCGTTGGGCAAGGGTCCCTGTCCAAGCACCACCTGCGACCCGATGGGCAGGTAGTCGCCGGTCAGCAGCGCGCCCTCCAACTGCGCGCGCCCGGTTCCGTCGGCGCCGCCCGACATCAGCAGGTGCCAGGGGCCGGACAGGCTGCGCACCCTGTCATAGATGCGCGGGCTGGCCTCGGCGCTTTGTGCGCGGCCGAAAGGCGTCAGCCAGTGCAGGCTGCCGCGCCCCTCCCGGCGGCTGTCGATCCAGCCATCCTTGCGCAGCCGGTGCAGCGCGACGCGCATCGCCTCGGGCCGCACCCCCATCATCCCGACCAGCCGCGACAGAGCCGCGCCGCTGATCGCGTCGCCCGCGCCCTGCGCCATGTCGCCGAAGATGGTCACGATCAGCGACCAGACCCGGTGGCTTTCGCCCCGCGTCATCAGATCGGCCGCGTCGCGGTAGGTCTGGCTGGTGCCTTGCATGGGCGCGACTATAGGCGCGTGAACTCGTGCGCGGCAACCGGCGCGGTTGCCGCGCCGCTCAGTAGGCGTTCATGGTCAAAAGCTCGTATTCCGCAACCTGTTCGCCGTTCTGGTTGGTCAGGGTCACGTGCCAGCGCACTTCGCCATACTCCTCGGTGCGCGGTGTCTTCTTCTTCACCGTCAGGCGGACCTTGATGCGGTCGCCCGCCTCGACCGGCTGCAAGAAGCGCAGCCCGTCAAGCCCGGTATTGGCCAGCACCGGCCCCTCGTTCGGGTCCACGAACATCCCCGCAGCGAAGGACAGCAGAAGATAGCCATGCGCCACCCGGCCCGGGAAGAACGGGTTTCGCGCCGCGGCCTCCTCGTCCATATGGGCGTAGAAGGTATCGCCGGTGAAGTCCGCGAAATGCTCGATATCGGCCAGCGTGACCTCGCGCGGGGCGGTGTGGATGGTCTCACCGATCTGCAAGTCCCCGAAAACCCGTGTGAACGGATGCGCCGGCGCCTCGATTTCCTTCGCACCCGGCACCCATGTGCCGCCGATCGCCGTAAGCATCTCCGGGCTGCCCTGGATCGCTGTGCGCTGCATGTAATGTTTCACGCCGCGCACGCCGCCCAGTTCTTCGCCGCCGCCGGCCCGCCCCGGCCCGCCATGCACCATGTGCGGCAGGGGTGATCCGTGGCCGGTCGATTCCTTCATCGAGTCGCGGTCGTTGATATAGATGCGCCCATGGAAGGCGCCCGCGCCCAGCACCACTTCGCGCGCGACAGCCGGATCGTGGGTAATAAGCGACGCTACCAGACTGCCCTGTCCCCGGTTGGCCAGCGTGATTGCGTGCCCAAGATCGCGATAGCCCATCACCGTGCTGACCGGGCCGAACGCCTCGGTGTCATGCACGCGGGCGGCGGCGTCGGGGTCGGCGCAGTGAAACAGCATCGGCGGCAGGAAGGCACCCTTTTCAGCATCGGCGCCCTGCACCTCGAACGCGCCGGGGTCGCCGAAGACGCGCTCCGCCTCGGTGCCGATCAGCGCCGCCTTCTGAAGCACATCGGCCTTTTGCGCGTTGTTTACCAGCGCGCCCATGCGCGTGGTCTCGGCCCTCGGGTCGCCGATCGAGGTCTTTGCCAGCCGCGCCGACAGCGCCTCGATCAACGCCTCCTGCCGCGCCTCGGGCACGAGGATGCGCCGGATCGCGGTGCATTTCTGGCCCGCCTTGGCGGTCATCTCGCGGCTGACCTCTTTCACGAACAAATCAAACTCCGGGCTGCCCGGTTCCGCGTCGGGGCCGAGGATCGAGGCGTTGAGGCTGTCCTGTTCGGCCACGAAACGCACCGAGTTGCGCAGGATATTGTCGTTCGAGCGCAGGGCCAGCGCCGTCGCCGCGGACCCGGTGAAGCTGACCACGTCCTGACACCCCAAACGGTCGAGCATGTCGCCCACCCCGCCCGCGACCAGTTGCAGCGCGCCCTCCGGCAGGAGGCCGCTTTCGAGCATGATCTTCACCGCCAGTTCGGTGACGTAGCAGGTCGCCGTTGCTGGTTTGACGATGGCCGGAACCCCAGCAAGCAGCGTCGGCGCCAGCTTTTCCAGCATCCCCCAGACCGGGAAGTTGAAGGCGTTGATATGCACCGCGACGCCTTGCAACGGGGTGCAGACATGCTGGCCGACGAAGGTGCCCTCGCGGCTGAGCTGTTCGACCGCGCCGTCGAGGTAGACATGCCCATCGGGCATTTCGCGCCGCCCCTTGGAGGCGAAGACGAACATCGTCCCGATGCCGCCGTCGATGTCGATCAGGTGATCGGATTGCGTCGCGCCGGTCTCGAAGCTGAGGTCATACAGCGCCTGCTTGTGCTTGCCGAGTTCAACAGACAGCGCCTTCAGCATCCGGGCGCGATCATGGAAGGTCATCTTGCGCAGCGCCGGGCCGCCTGCATTGCAGGCATGGTCCAGCATGTCTTGCACCGGCAGCGCGCCGCCGGCGCGCGCGATCGGCTCTCCGGTTACCGCGCTTGCGATCATCCGCGCGCTGTCATCCGGCGCGATCCACGCCCCGGCGGCGAAACTCTTGACGTCCAGCAGGCTCATTTTTCCTCTCCTTTCAGCGCGCGGGTCAAACGATCGGCCAGCACCCAGCTTTTCGGGCTTTCCTCGGCCACGTCCTGCATGATGCGGGCAATCTCGGCCCATCCGCGCGTTTCGGCATAGTGCATCGGTCCGCCGCGCCAACGCGGAAAGCCGTAGCCGTAAAGCTTGACCACATCGACCGCAGCAAAATCCTCGGCGATGCCTTCCTCGACGATCCGCGCGCCCTCGTTGGCATAAACGGCGAGCAGCCGGTCGCGAATCTCGTCCTCTGTGTAACTTTTCCGCCTGATCCCGCGCTCGGCAGAATAGGCGCGGATCATTTCTTCCACCTCCGGGTCGCGCTGCCCCGTGCGGCTGCCCTCTGCATACGCGTACCAGCCCTTGCCCGCGCGCTGCCCCAGCCGCCCCTGTTCGCAAAGCGTATCGGCGATCCGCTCATACCGCTCCTCCGGGTCGCGCGTCGCCGCCTGCCGCTTGCGGTTGGCCCATGCGATCTGCAATCCCGTCAGGTCCTGTAACTCGAACGGTCCCATCGGCATGCCAAAGCCGCGCATCGCGGCGTCAACGTCGTGCGGGAGCGCCCCGTCAGCCAGCAGGTATTCCGCCTCGCGCCGATAGGCCGTGAGCATGCGATTGCCGATGAACCCATCACAAATTCCCGACAGAACCGTCACTTTCTTCAGCCGCTTGCCGAAGGCAAAGCCGGTGGCCAGCACATCCGCGTCGGTTTCGGGCGTGGCCACCACCTCGACCAGTTTCATGACATGCGCAGGCGAGAAGAAGTGCAGCCCGAGGCACCGGGCCTTGTCGGGGATATCGGCGAAAATCTCGCGCGGATCGAGGTAGGAAGTGTTGGTCGCAAGGATCGCCTCCGCGCCCAGCGCTTCGGCCAGGTTGGCAAAGACCTGTTGCTTGACGTTCAGATCCTCGAACACCGCTTCGATTGCAAGGCCGGCCCCGGCGGCAGCGGCGTAAGTGTCCACGGCCGAGAAGGCGCGCATTTTCTCATCATATTGATCTTGAGTTATTTTTCCACGAGACAAGGCACCGCCGAGCAACCCTTCGACACGCGACAACGCGGCACGGGCCTCTTCATCGCTGCGCTCGATCAGGGTCACTTTCAAGCCGGCCAAAAGGCTCGACACGGCGATGCCCGCCCCCATGAGACCGCCACCGACCACCGCGACATGATCCACCGCGCGGCCGGTCGCGCCCGCGATGGCCTCGGGTTTCATCACCTTGCGCTCGGCAAAGAAGGCGTGGCGCAGGGCGCGGCTTTCAGCCCCGGCGCGCATCTCCAGATGCCGCGCGCGTTCCTTCGGCTGGCCCTCGGCAAAGGGCAAGGCTGCCCATTGCAGCGCTTCGAGGTTCAGGATCGGTGCCTGTTGGCCCTTGGCGGATTTCCGGATCTCCGTTTGCATTTGCGCATAGTCCGCCGCGCTGAGCGGAGCCACGCTGCGCACGCTGACAGGATCGGGCCGCACCGGCAGATCGGCGGCAAAGGCGCGCGCGGCGGCGGCGAGGTCGGTCTCGATCCGGTCGACGCCGCCAAGCGCCAGCAGCTCCTCGGCCGAATACATCCGACCCTTGCAGGCCATTTCGATCGCGGCTTGCATACCCACCAGCCGCGGGGCACGCTGCGTGCCGCCCGCGCCGGGGATCAGTCCGACATTGACCTCGGGCAGGCCGAACCGCGTTCCCGGCGTCGCGATCCGCCAGGCACAGCCCATGGCGATCTCGAACCCGCCGCCCAGCACGGTGCCATGCATCAGCGCAAGGAACGGCGCGTCGCTGTCCTCGATCATCTGCACCACGTCGGGCAGGTGCGGCAGCAGCGCGGGGCCATCGAATTCCGACATGTCACCGCCCGCAATGAAGGTGTTTCCGGCGCAGCGCAGCACCGCCAGACGGGCACCCACAACCTCAGCCACTGCCCGCTCCAGCCCCGCGCGCACCGCTTGCGACGTCGCGTTCACCGGCGGGCTGTCAAGCGTGACCCAAGCGATATCTCCGTCTTTTCTGACAGTTACTGGGCTTTCTTCGGTCATTGTATTCTCCCATCCCACGCAGCGCTGCGCGAATTTATTGACCAACCGTTCGGTTTATGCAAGAGATTCCTCTGCACGGGAGGAGCAAGCGCAGATGAGCGACACGATCAAACTGACGGATCACGGCGGGTGGCGGGAAATCACGCTCAACCGCCCCGACCGGCTGAACAGTTTCAACGACGAGATGCACCTTGCCCTGCGCGCCGCGCTGGAGGGCGCGCGCGAAACAGGCGCGCGGGCGGTGTTGCTGACCGGGGCCGGGCGCGGCTTCTGCGCCGGGCAGGATCTGGGCGACCGCGACCCGTCGAAGATGGCGACGCCGCCAGATCTTGGCGAAACGGTGCGCCGCTTCTATGCGCCCTTGGTGCGGCTTATCCGCGACCTGCCCTGCCCTGTCATTTGCGCGGTGAACGGCGTTGCCGCCGGGGCGGGCGCCAACCTCGCGTTGGCCTGCGATATCGTGTTGGCCGCCGAGAACGCGAAATTCATCCAGAGTTTCAGCAAGGTAGGCCTCATTCCCGACACCGGCGGAAGCTGGCACCTGCCCCGCCTTCTGGGCGAGGCGCGGGCCAAGGGGCTGGCGATGACGGCAGAGCCGCTGACCGCGCAAAGGGCCGAGGATTGGGGGCTGATCTGGCGCGCCTATCCCGATGAGAGCTTGCTCGAAGAGGCGCGCGCGCTGGCTGCAAGGCTTGCCACCGGTCCCACACTGGGCCTGTCGCTGACCAAACAGACCATACAGGCCGCCGCAACCAACACGCTGTCCGACCAGCTGGAACTTGAGGCCGACGCCATGAAAACCTGCGGCGAAAGCGCCGATTACGCCGAGGGCGTCAGCGCCTTCCTCAACAAGCGCGCCCCGGAGTTCACAGGCCGATGACACCGCAGGACCGCGCCCGCAAAAGTGCTGCGGCCATGTGGGCCGATGACAAGGCCTCGCCGTGGCTCGGGATGGAGTTGGTCGAGGTCGGTGAAGGCCACGCCACGCTTGCCCTGACCGTCGCGCCGCACCACGCCAACGGCCACGCCATCTGTCATGGCGGGGTGACGTTTTCGCTGGCCGACAGCGCCTTCGCCTTCGCCTGCAACAGCCGCAACGTGGCGACCGTCGCGCAGACCAACACCATCACCTACATCGCGCCCGCCCGCGTCGGAGACCGGCTCGCGGCCACCGCGCGCGAGGTCCACCTCGCCGGACGCAATGGCATCTATGACGTGACCGTGACCAACCAGAACGGCACCGTGATCGCGGAATTCCGGGGCCAGTCTCGCGCGATCAGGGGCCAGTTGTTCGAAGAATGAGGAAACCGACATGAAAGACCTGACCCCCGCCCGTGAAACGCTCGACCCGATCGAGATCGCCTCGCTCGACGAGATCCGCGCGCTGCAATTCGACCGGCTGAAATGGTCGCTGCGCCACGCCTATGACAACGTCTCGATGTATCGTGAACGGTTCGACAAGGCCGGCGTGCATCCCGATGATCTGAAACAGCTTTCCGACCTTGCGAAGTTTCCCTTCACCTACAAGGCGGATCTGCGTGACCATTACCCGTTCGGCCTTTTCGCCGTCCCGCGGGAGCAGATTTCCCGCGTCCATGCCTCCTCCGGCACCACCGGCAAGCCGACCGTTGTGGGTTACACCAAAAACGATCTCGACAACTGGGCCGACCTTGTCGCGCGCTCGATGCGCGCCAGCGGAACCCGGCCCGGCGACATCGTGCACGTGGCCTATGGCTATGGCCTCTTTACTGGCGGGCTCGGCGCGCATTACGGGGCCGAGCGGCTGGGCGCCACGGTGGTGCCGGTCTCGGGCGGGATGACGGAACGGCAGGTCACGCTGATCAACGATTTCAAGCCGACGACCATCATGGTCACGCCGTCCTACATGCTCAACATCCTTGAGCAGTTCCACAAGCTGGGGCTCGACCCGCGCGAAAGCAGCCTTCAGGTCGGCATTTTCGGGGCGGAACCCTGGACCGATGCGATGCGCGCCGAGGTCGAGCAGGCCTTCGACATGCACGCCGTCGACATCTACGGCCTGTCGGAAATCATGGGGCCGGGGGTGGCCAATGAATGCGTGGAAACCAAGGATGGCCCGGTGATCTGGGAAGACCACTTCCTGCCAGAGATCATCGACCCGCAAACCGGCGAGGTGCTGCCCGATGGCGAGCTGGGCGAACTTGTCTTCACCACGCTGACCAAGGAAGGCCTGCCGATGATCCGCTATCGCACGCGCGATCTGACGCGGCTTCTGCCCGGCACCGCGCGCAGCATGCGGCGCATGGAAAAGATCACCGGGCGCTCCGACGACATGATCATCCTGCGCGGCGTCAATGTCTTCCCGACCCAGATCGAAGAGCAGCTTCTGGCCACCGGCGGCCTCTCTCCGCATTTCCAGATCGAGCTTTACACTGCGGGCCGGATGGACGCGATGCGCGTGCATGTGGAGGCCGAGGGCGACGCTGCCGACGAGCTTTCCAGAACCGCCGCCGCGCGGATGCTGTCCAAGCGTGTCAAGGACATCGTCGGCATCTCGATCGAGGTCAACGTGGGCGATCCCGGCGCCGTGGCGCGCAGCGAGGGCAAGGCCAAGCGCGTCGTCGACAACCGCGACAAGAAGGGCTGACCCAAGTGGCCCGGACCATCGCCAAGGACCACGACCAGAAGCGCGAGCAGATCCTGCAATCGGCCGCCAAGATATTCGCCACCGAGGGCTTCGACCGCGCCTCGATGGCGCAGCTTGCGCGCGAATGCGGGATCTCCAAGGCCAATATCTACCACTATTATGACAGCAAGGATGCGATCCTGTTCGACATTCTCGACACCTATCTGTCGGGCCTGCGCGACGTGGTGCTGTCCGCCGACGAGCCGTGCCTGTCGCCCGAGGACCGACTGCGCCGCGCCATCCGCGAGATCCTGCGCGCCTACCAGGGGTCGGATTACGAACACCAGGTGCAACTCAATGCGTTGTCGGCCCTGCCGCAGGATCAACAGGACCGGATGCGCGCCTATCAGCGCGACATGGTCCGCTTCCTGTCCGATTGCCTGCGCGGTGCCGCGCCCGAGGTATTCGGCGATGATCGCGCCAGGCTGCGCGCGGTCACCATGTCGATCTTCGGGATGCTGAACTGGTATTACATGTGGAACACCGGCGCCGGATCGCAGGCGCGCGATGCCTATGCCAGCCTCGTGGCCGATCTCACCCTGAAAGGCCTGCCCGGCATCGGAGGGGCTTGCCCATCCGCGCCCGCCGGGGCAGGTTGAGCCCAGAGCGGGGTTGCGCCCGGCCAAACCGAAAAAGGCCCCTTCATGACCGCCCTGACGGAGATTGCCCGGCAACCCGGCCCGGCCGCGCTCGGCCTGGTGGCGGGCGGCGCGCTTTGGGGGCTGCTCTGGGTGCCGGTGCGCGCGATGGAAGGCGCGGGGCTGCACGGGGCGTGGCCCGGACTCGCGATTTTCGCCTTTGGCATCGTGGTGATGATCCCGATCCTTGTTGCCACCAAGGCGCGGATTCTGGCACATGTCTGGGTGCTGATCCCGTGCGGTCTGCTGACCGGCTGCGCCTTCAGCCTCTATACCAGCAGCCTTGTCCTGACCGACGTCGTCCGCTCCGTCCTGTTGTTCTACCTTACCCCGGTCTGGAGCACGATGCTCGGCCTTGCCTTCCTGGGCGAGCGGTTGACACCGGCCCGGGTCGGGGCGCTGCTGCTGGGGCTTGGCGGGCTGGTCACGATCCTGGGCGGCGGAGTGTTCCAGATCACCATGAACGCCGGCGACATGCTCGCGCTTGCCTCTGGCATATCGTGGGCTTTTGGCAGCTTCTTTCTCTACCGCGCGGGCAATGTCGCGGTGACCGAGCAGGTTTTCGCCTTCATCCTAGGCGCGTTCCTTGTGACCGCGCTGACCCTTGCCCTTGGCTGGTCGGTGGCGGGCGGCGGGGTCAGCGCCGATGCGCTGCGCGCGGCGGCGCCATGGGGGATGCTGACCGGGCTTGTCGTGGTGCCGACGCTGTTCCTGACGATCTGGCCCGCGACGATCCTGCCGCCAGCCCGCGTCGGGTTGTTGTTGATGAGCGAGATCATCGTCGGCGTGATCACCGCTGCGATCTGGTCTGGCGATCCGTTCGGCGCACGCGAGGCGGTCGGCGCGTCGATGATCGTTGGCGCGGGGCTGGTCGAAGTGCTCGGCCACCGCGCGCCGCGCGCGGCCTGAGCCGCGTCAGGGCACAGTCAGTCCGACCCGCCCGAGCGCCGCCCCCGCCTCCGCCTGCCAACGTGACAGCAGCGCGCCGCGCTCGGCATGGCGCAGCCCCATCGTGCGCAGATGATCGAACCGTGCGGCATCGCCCTGTCCGAAGCTTTCCGCCACGCGCGGCCACCAATAGGCGACGGAGGCTTGCAAATCGCCCCCCTGCCCGTCTTTGATCAGCCGCGCCAGCCCCTCCTCGGCCAGTTCGGCGTGGCGCAATTCCACCGGCGCAATGGCGCGGAACGCCTCGGCCAGCGGCTGGTAGGACACCATCTGCATGTCGCCAAGCTGCACCACCACGGCGCGGCCCATCAGAAGGTTCATCACCACCGCGTCGCCCCAGCCGGACAGCGGGTAGTTGAACACTGCAAGCCGCATGTCGTGTTCGCCGCGCCGCGCCCCGATATCGGCGTCACGGTCCAGCCGCGCGACCCAAGGGTGGTGATTGGCATAACGCGCGGTGTCGGCGCCGAAATCGCCCATGATCGTCAGCACCTTGTCGGCGTGATCGGTCTTTTCCAGCACGATCCGCGCCGCCGCGATCCGTTCCTTGATCCCCGGCCCGTCGTTGATGATATCGGCAAAACCCGCCGCCCCTGCCAGTTCGCTGTCGAGGAAACTGGCCATCAGTTTCATCAACTCGGCGCGGTAGCGCGGCGGCACGTTGGCCGGGCTGGTCAGCACACCGCCCTGTGCCAGGTAGTCCTCGATCTTCATATCCATCGCCTTGCCCCTTTACTGGTCATAGTCCACGACCACGCGGTCGCTGACGGGATAGGACTGGCAGGACAGGACATAGCCCTTTTCCACCTCGTAATCCTCCAGCGCGTGATTGGCGATCATCTCGACGTCGCCCTCCAGCACCCGGCAGCGGCAGGTGGAACAGACCCCCGCCTTGCAAGCGAAAGGCGCGTCCAGCGCGTTTTCCAGCGCCGCATCGAGCACGCTGACATCCTTGCCGACCATCACGGTTTGCGTCGCCCCGTCCAGCGTGATGGAAATCGACGCCTGATTGGCCGCGCTCGACGCCTGTTTCGAGACAACCTTGCGCTTCAGCCGTCCCGGCTGTGCCGAGGCGAAAAGCTCGAACTTGATCTGTGCGTCGGACAGCCCGTGCGAACGCAGCGCCCTGGCGATGCCCAGCATCATCGGCTCCGGCCCGCAGATGAAGGCCATGTCGACGCTGTCCATGTCGATCCAGCCGGTGCGCGCAAGCTGGCCGACCTTTTCCTCGGTCACGCGACCGGTGAAAAGCTCGATTTCCTGCGCGTCGGTGCCCAACACGTGGATGACGTTGAAGCGCCCCATGAAGAGGTTCTTGAGGTCCTCAAGCTCCTCTCGGAACATGATCGTGTTGACGCCCTTGTTGGCGTAGACGAGCGTGAAGCTCGACCCCGGTTCCTCGGCCAGCACGGTCTTGAGAATCGACAGAACCGGGGTAATCCCCGACCCGCCCGCGAAGCCGAGGTAATGGCGCGCCTGCCCGGCATCGAGCGGCGTGTGAAAATTCCCCATCGGCGGCATCGCTTGCAGGGTATCACCGACCTTCAGCTCCTCGTTCGCCCAGGTCGAGAAAGCCCCGCCCTCGACGCGCTTGATGCCTACTTGCAGGACGCCCTCGCCGCGCCCGGCGCAGATCGAATAGGAGCGGCGCAATTCCTCGCCGTCGAAGTCGCGGCGGAAGGTCAGGTATTGCCCCTGCTTGAAATCGAACGCCTCGGGATCCTCGGGTTTCAGGGTCACGACAACGGCGTCGCGGATGGTCTTGTGAACGTCAGTCACGGTCAGATCGTGAAAGCGCGCCATGGGGCTCCTCCCTCAGATGCACTTGAAATAATCGAACGGTTCAAGGCAGTCGCGGCAGCGCCACGTTGCCTTGCACGGGGTGGAGCCGAACTGGCTGATCCGCTCCAGGTTGGGGCTTTGGCACTGCGGGCAGCGGCTTGGCCCGCCTGCCGGCTGCGGCGGCGCGATACCGTAGGCTTCAAGCTTGGCGCGGCCTTCGTCGGTCATCCAGTCGGTGGTCCAGGGCGGCGAAATCTGGCGCTTCAGGTCCAGCTTCTCGATGCCGTGGGCGCGCAGCGCGGCCTCTACATCCAGCGCGATCACGCTGGTCGCGGGGCAGCCCGAATAGGTCGGCGTGATGGTGACGGCCAGGGTATCGCCCTGCCATGCCACGTCGCGGATGATGCCCAGGTCAACCAGCGAAATCGCCGGAATCTCCGGGTCCGGCACCTCGGCCAGCCAATGCCAGACCTGATCGGTCGCGGGGCGGGTCATCATGCTCACCACGCCGCCCCCGGATAGGCGCGCTGAAGCCATTGCATGCTGGTCAGCAGATGGCCCAGATGCTCGGTATGCATGCGGCCGTTGCGCCCGCCCTTGTGAACATAGCTGCCCTCGGGAAGGGTCAGCGTCGCCTCAGCCAGAACGCGGGCGGTGATATCGTCGTAGCCGGCGCGCAGATCGTCCGGGGCCGGGGCAATCCCGGCGTCGGCCAGAACTTCGTCCACCTTATCTTTTTCGAACATCTCTACGACGTAGGGCCAGAGATAATCGAGCGATTTCTGCATCCGGGTATGACTTTCCCCGGTTCCATCCCCAAGCCCCACAACCGTGTCGCCGGAGCGTTCGAGGTGATAGGTCACCTCCTTGTGGGCCTTCTCGGCAATCGCCGCGACACGCGGGTCGGCGGAGCCTTTCAGCCAATCGGTCATCCCATAGGACCACGCGTCATAGAGGAACTGGCGCATGAGCGTCTGCCCGAAATCGCCGGTGGGCAATTCGCACAGCAGCACGTTGCGGAAATCCCACGCGTCACGCAGGAAAGCAAGGTCATCGGCAGAGCGCGCCTTGCCCTCGACCTCGCCGGCCAGCCCCAGCCAGAGCTGCGTCTGCCCGATCATGTCGAGCGCCGTGTTGGCCAGCGCGATATCTTCCTCCAGCACCGGCGAATGGCCGCACCATTCCGACACCCGGTGGCCGAGGATCAGCGTGTTGTCCCCCATGCGCAGGAGGAACTGGAAAAGCGCCTCGTCACGGGTCATCACATGTGCCCCACTTCGTCGGGAATGTCGTAAAAGGTCGGGTGGCGGTAGATCTTGCTTTCCGACGGCTCGAACATCGGACCCTTCTCCGACGGGGAACTGGCCGCGATGTGCCTGGCTTCCACCACCCAGATCGACACGCCCTCGTTGCGGCGGGTATAGACGTCGCGGGCGTTCTTCATGGCCATTTCCGCGTCGGGCGCGTGCAGGCTGCCGACATGGCGGTGGCTGAGGCCGTGCTGGCCGCGAATGAAAATTTCCCACAGGGGCCATTCGTGTTTCATCCGGGATCTCCTTTCCCTTTGCTGGACGCGCCGCTCATCAAGCCCCGTTGGGCTTTCTTCGCGAAGAGAGGCCCGCAAAGGCCTCGATGAGCGCGCGGTGCCGTTATTCCGCCGCGACCTTGCGCGCGGCCTTCTTCTGCGCGTGGGCCATCAACCCTTCACGCACCCAGGCGCCGTCTTCCCATGCGCTCACGCGGTCCTTCATCCGGTCCACATTGCACGGGCCGTTGCCCTTGATCACGTTGAAGAATTCCGGCCAATCCGGCTCGCTGAAATCGTAGTGGCCGCTTTCCTCGTTCCACCTGATGCCCGGGTCGGGCAGGTCGAGGCCGAGGTATTCGATCTGCGGGATGGTCTGGTCGACGAATTGCTGGCGCAGCTCGTCATTCGACTTCACCTTGATCTTCCACGCCATCGACTGCTCCGAATGCACCGATTCCGCATCAGACGGCCCGAACATCATCAGCGCGGGGAACCACAGTCGATTGAGCGCATCCTGCGCTTGGCGCTTTTGTTCGGGCGTGCCGAAGGCCATCGCGCGGATCGCGTCGTAGCCCTGGCGCGCGTGAAAGCTTTCTTCCTTGCAGATCCGCACCATGGCGCGGCTGTAGGGCCCGTAGGAAGTGCGCTGCAACGCCACCTGGTTCACGATCGCCGCCCCGTCGACCAGCCAGCCCACGGCACCGATATCGGCCCAGTTGAGCGTCGGATAGTTGAAGATCGAGGAATATTTCATGCGGCCTTCGTGCAGCAGCTCGATCAGTTCATCGCGGCTGACACCAAGCGTTTCGGCAGCGGAATAAAGGTAGAGCCCATGCCCCGCCTCGTCCTGCACCTTGGCCAGAAGAATCGCCTTGCGCTCCAACGTCGGCGCGCGGGTGATCCAGTTACCCTCGGGCAATTGGCCGACCACTTCGGAATGCGCGTGCTGACCGATCTGTCGGATCAGCGTCTTGCGGTAGCCCTCTGGCATCCAGTCGCGCGGCTCGATCTTCTCGCCGGCGTCGATGCGGGCCTGGAACGCCTCCAGCAGGGCCGGGTCCTCGTTCGAGGCTTCGGATTTGATCATCTGTGCATACATGTTCGACTCCTCCGTCAGGATCTTTCGAGGATCAGGGCCGCGCCCTGTCCCACACCGACGCACATGGTGCACAGCGCGTAACGCCCGCCCGTGCGCTGCAACTGATAGGCCGCCGTCAACACCAACCGCGCGCCGCTCATCCCCAGCGGGTGGCCCATGGCGATGGCACCGCCGTTGGGATTCACATGGGCGGCGTCGTCGGGCACCCCAAGCTCGCGCAGGGTGGCAAGCCCCTGAGCGGCAAAAGCCTCGTTCAATTCTATCACATCCATCTGCTCGATGCTGAGCCCCGCCCTGGCCAGCACCTTGCGGGTCGCCGGCACCGGGCCGATGCCCATCACCCGCGGTTCCACCCCCGCCGCGGCCATGGCAACCACGCGCGCCATCGGCGTCAGGCCTTGCGCCTTTGCGGCTGCCTCCGACGCGATCAGCAGCGCCGCCGCACCATCGCAAACGCCCGATGCATTGCCCGCCGTCACCGTCTTGTCGGGTCCGTTGACGCCCTTCAACCCGGCCAGTTTCTCGACCGTGGTGCCGGGGCGCGGGTGTTCGTCGGTATCGACGGTGATCGGGTCGCCCTTGCGCTGCGGGATCGTCACCGGAGTGATCTCATCGACGAAACGCCCCGTTTCGTGGGCGGCCTGCCAGCGGGCTTGGCTGCGCGCGGCAAAGGCATCCTGGTCGGCCCGCGACACGTTGTAATCCACTGCCACGTTATCGGCCGTCTCGGGCATCGAATAGGTGCCGTAGGCGGCCTTCATCTTCGGGTTCGCGAAGCGCCAGCCGATGGTTGTGTCATAAACCGCATTGCTCCGCGAAAAGGCCGTTTCCGCCTTTGGCATCACGAAGGGTGCGCGGCTCATGCTTTCGACGCCACCGGCGATCATCAGGTCATAATCGCCGGCCCGGATCGCCCGTGCCGCCATGCCGACCGCATCCATGCCGGAGGCGCAGAGCCGATTGATCGTGGTGCCCGGCACACTGACCGGCAGCCCTGCCAGAAGCGCCGCCATCCGCGCCACGTTGCGGTTGTCTTCACCGGCCTGGTTGGCGTCGCCGTAGATCACGTCGTCAATCGCGCCCCAATCCAGACCGGGATTGCGCGCCATCAGCGCGGCAATCGGCAGCGCGGCAAGATCATCGGTCCGGATCGAGGACAGCGCCCCCCCGTAGCGACCGATCGGTGTCCGCGTGGCGTCGCAGATGAAAGCTTCCATGCTGTTTGCATCCTCCCAAGGGTGTCACAAATAACTGACCGCATGGTCGGGATATTCGGTCAAGCGATTCGGTGCAAGTCAAATGTTACCGGTTTTCTTCGGTCACGCTGTTTTTCGTAACACCCCGACCCGGACCAACACGGCCCGCAGGGCCGCGCGGGTCGCCCCGACAGGGGCGAAACCGACCCGATCAGCGCGCGTAAGGATCGTCGAGCGCCGGCAGCACCCGCCCCGAACACGCGCCGAAACCGATCCGGAACCCGTCGCCCTTGGCCGCCCCCAGCAGCGTCAGCGCGTCGCCATCCTCGAGGAAAGACCGCTCTGCGCCATCATCCAGCGTCACCGGCTCCTTGCCGCCCCAGGAAAGCTCCAGCAGCGATCCGCGCTGCCGCGGCTCTGGCCCGGAAATCGTGCCGGAGCCCAGCAGGTCCCCCACCCGCATCGGGCAGCCGGAGGTGGTGTGATGCGCCAGTTGCTGCGCGGCGGAATAATACATCTCGTTGTAATTGGTCTCGGCGATGACCGTGGGCGCCCCACCCTCGGGGGCCAGCGTCACCATCAGGTCGATATCGTAGATCATCGGCCCCGGTTCGCGCAGGTAGGGCAACAGCTCCTTCTCGCGCTCGGGCGTCGCGGTGCGGAACGGCTCCAACGCCGCCTTGGTCACGATCCATGGCGAAATCGAGGTCGCCGTCGCCTTGGCTTGAAACGGCCCCAGCGGCTGGTATTCCCAGGCTTGGATGTCGCGCGCCGACCAGTCGTTCAGCAGCACATAGCCGAAGATCATGTCGTCGGCCTCCTGCACACTGACCGGCCCTTGCGACGGCACGCCGACGATGGCGCCCATCTCCAGTTCCAGGTCAAATCGCTTGCAGGGCGCGAAGACCGGCGCCTCCATGTCGGGGGCTTTCAACTGCCCCCAGGGCCGGCGTACATCGGTGCCCGAGACCACGACTGACGAGGCGCGCCCGTTATAGCCTATGGGAATGTGCAGCCAGTTCGGCGGCAACGCGTTATCGGCGCCGCGAAACATGGTGCCCACGTTGGTCGCATGGTGCCGGCCCGCGTAGAAATCGGTGTACTCCGCCACGTCGAAGGGCATGTGCATGCGCACGGTGTCAAGCGGCAGAAGGAACGGCTCCACCCGGCCGCGCATCGCAGATCCCTTTTTGAGCAGCGCCACCAGCGCCGCGCGGAACCCGGTCCAGCCCTCCGGCCCCAATTCCATGAAGGCATTCCACGAGGGCTTGGAAAACACCGGCGGGTCGCCCGCGCTCAGGATACCGCCGGCCTCCAGCGCCGCGACATCAACCACCATGTCCCCGATCGCCACGCCGCAGCGCGGGGCGCTGTCCGCCGTCGAGAACACGCCGTAAGGCAGGTTGTTCAGGGGGAAATCGGTTTCGGGGTCGTTGGCGCTTTCGACCCAGCTTTCGCGCAATCCGGTCATCTCGTCCTCACTCGGCATCGGGTTGGTTTTCGGGGCGCGCCGCGTCGAATTCCGGCAGGGCCAGCGCCGCGCGCTCGATCTTGGTCAGGCGGGGGAAGGGCGCAAGGTCCACCCCCCATCTATGGGCGTTGTAAAGCTGCGCAACAAGGCAGATATCGGCAAGGTCCGGGGCCGCGCCGAAGCTGAAAACCGGCCCCTCGGGCAACAGCGCCTGGTAGGCGGCCAGCCCCTTTTGCATCCAGTGTTTCATCCACGCCACCCAGTCGTCCTGTGTCAGCCCGTGTTCGGATTTCAGCCGCGCGCCGAGCTTGAGGTTGTTGACCGGGTGAATATCCATGGCGACGACATGCGCGGCCGCCAGCACCTTGGCGCGGGCCAGCGGATCGGCGGGCAGCAGAGGCGGCTGCGGCGCCACCGCGTCGAGGTAGTCGAGGATCGCCAGCGACTGCGTCAGCGCGGTGCCATCGTCCAGCACCAGCACCGGCACCGCCTCGATCGGGTTCAGCGCCACGTAATCCGCCGCGCGCTGCTGCCCGGCGACGAGGTTCACCGGCACCGTGTCGTAAGACAGCCCCTTGAGGTTCAGCGCGATGCGCACCCGATAAGAGGTCGTGGACCGCCAGTAGCTGTAAAGCTTCATCTCCGCCTCGCCCAAATTTCTGCGCCGAAAATTTGCCCGGAATTTCAAGAATTCCGCCTCACGCTACTTCAGACCGGGCGTGCCGTCGAACTTCTTTTCCAGACTGTCCCAACAGTCGATATAATCGTCCTGCAAGGGCGCCTCTGTCGCCGCGAATGCCGTCAGATGTTGCGGGAAGCGGGTTTCGAACATGAAGCTCATCGTGTTGTCGAGCTTCTCGGGCTTCAGGTCGGCAGTCGACGCACCCTCGAAGGCGGTCTTGTCCGGCCCGTGCGGCAGCATCATGTTATGCAAGGACATCCCGCCCGGCACGAAACCCTGCGGCTTGGCATCGTACTGGCCGTAGATGTTGCCCATCAGTTCCGACATCACGTTCTTGTGGTACCATGGCGGGCGGAACGTGTCCTCTGCCACCATCCAGCGTTCGCGGAACAGCACGAAGTCGATATTTGCGGTGCCCTCGACGCCCGAGGGCGCGGTCAGCACGGTGAAGATCGACGGGTCGGGATGGTCGAACAGGATCGCGCCGACCGGGCAATAGGTGGTCAGGTCATACTTCACCGGTGCGTAATTGCCGTGCCAGGCCACCACGTCGAGCGGGCTGTGCCCGATCTGCGTTTCGTGGAACTGGCCGCACCACTTGATGGTCAGGCTGGACGGCACCTCGCGGTCCTCAAAGGCGGCCACCGGCGTCTTGAAATCGCGGCGGTTGGCCATGCAGTTGGCGCCGATCGGCCCGCGCCCCGGCAGGTCGAACGTCTGGCCGTAATTCTCGCAGACAAAGCCGCGGCAGGGGCCTTCCAGCACCTCCACCCGGTAGACCAGCCCGCGCGGCAGGATGGCGATTTCCTGCGGCGCAAGGTCGATCACGCCCAGTTCCGTGCAAAAGCGCAGGCGCCCCTCCTGCGGGACCACCAGCAATTCGCTGTCGGCGGAGTAAAAATAGCTGTCCACCATCGACTCGGTCACAAGGTAGACATGGCTGGCCATCCCCACCTGCGTGTTGACGTCGCCCGCCGTGGTCATGCTGCGCATGCCGGTCAGCCATGTCAGCGCCTCGTCGCCATGCGGCACCGGATCCCAGCGGTACTGGCCCAGCGAAATGACGTCCGGGTCCACGTGCGGCGCGGATTTCCAGTAGGGCAGGTCGATCTTCCTGTAGCGCCCCGAATGCTTCACCGAAGGCCGGATGCGGTAGCACCATGTCCGCTCGTTCTGGTGGCTCGGTGCGGTGAAGGCAGTGCCCGAAAGTTGCTCGCCGTAAAGCCCGTAATTGCATTTCTGCGGGCTGTTCTGCCCCTGCGGCAGGGCGCCGGGCAGCGCCTCCGTTTCGAAGTCGTTGCCGAAACCGGGCATGTAGGGCAATTCGTTGGCGCGGGTGGCGGCAGTCACCATCCCGGCGGGAAGATCATGGGTCGTCATCGCGCGTCTCCTTGTCGTCGGGCCGCGCGCGGGGCCTCTCCCACCCCGAGGCGCGGCCTTGGCCCTCAGGCCTTGTTCAGTTCCCTGGCGTGCAGCCAGTCGGCATGTTTCGGCGCCTTCTTGGTCTGCGACCATTCTTCCAGCATGTCCCATTTCACCGCATCCATGCGCTTGAGCAGCGCTTCTTCCTCGGGGTCCGGGCAGGCCAGTTCGACGCGGTGCCCGCTCGGATCGAAGAAATAGATCGAATGGAAGAGGGAATGATCGGTGACGCCCAGAACATCGACGCCGTTGGCCTCCAGATGCTCCTTGAAGGCCAGCAATTCGTCGCGGTCCCTTACCTTGAAGGCGATATGCTGCACCCATTCGGGCGTGTTCGGATCGCGGCCCATCTCGGGCTTGGTCGGCAGCTCGAAAAAGGCCAGCACGTTGCCGTTGCCGGCATCGAGAAAGACATGCATGTAGGGGTCTGGCTCGTGGGTCGAGGGCACGTGATCCTCGGCGATGGCCAGCACGAAATCCATGTTGAGCATCTTGTTATACCACTCCACGGTCTCTTTCGCGTCCTTGCAGCGATAGGCAACGTGGTGAATCTGGTCGATCTTCATGCCGGTTCCTCCTCTTTCAGCATGGCGGCGGTCAGGGCTGCGGACAGCACCCCCCGGTCGCCGATATGGTTGGCCAGCACCAGCACCAGACGGGCGTTGAGCGCATCGCTCTCGGCCTTGGTCAGGCCCTCGTGGGCGGCCAGAAGCTCGGCGTAGAAATCGTCCGCGCCGGGAATGTTCGGGGTCAGGTTGAGGTCGGACATGGGGCTTACTCCTTGCCGATGGCGCGTTTCAGGGCGGCCTCGACGGCACCCGCGTCGAAGGACGGCCAGCGCGCGGCAACATGCTGGTCGGGGCGGATGAGGTAGACGGCGCTTTCGGCCTCGCCCAGATACCGCTCGTGGATTTCCGGGGTCGCCTCCACCGCCAGCCGGTCGATCTCCAACCCCTCGCACGTCAGGCTGTCGGGTGCCTCGGCCCCGATCGTCAGCAGCGTGAAGCGCCCGCCAAGTTGACCCAGCAGATAGCCCTCGCCCAGCGGCGCATCGGCGCACGGGCTGCCGGGGCGCGACCGCGCCGGGCCGCCTTGCAGCGCGTCGGCGGTGTTGAGCGGCGAGCCGTCATAGGTGCAAGGCACGCTCAACCGACCGGAATTCACCAGCGGCCGGGCGAATTCATATCGCTCGCTCAGGTCCAGAACCGCGTCGCGCAGGATACGGCTCATCTCCGATTTCGGGGTGATGAAATCGGTCGAGCGGGTGGAATTCATGATGTTCTCGTCGGCGCCGTGGACGCGTTCGACATCGTAACTGTCGAGCAGGGTTTCCGGCGCCGTGCCGTCCATCACCAGTTTCAGTTTCCAGCACAGGTTGTCGGTGTCCTGAAGCCCGGAATTGGCCCCGCGCGCACCGAACGGGCTGACCTGATGGGCCGCGTCGCCGGCAAAGATCACCCGGCCCTGGCGGAACTTCTCCATCCGCCGACACTGGAAGGTGTAGATGGAAACCCATTCCAGCTCGAACTTCACGTCCTCGCCCAGCATCGCCTTGAGCCGCGGGATGACGTTTTCCGGCTTTTTCTCTTCTTCCTTGTCGATATCCCAGCCCAGTTGCAGGTCGATCCGCCAGACGCCATCGGGCTGCTTGTGCAAAAGCGCCGACTGGCCCCGGTTGAACGGCGGGTCGAACCAGAACCAGCGTTCGGTCGGAAAATCGGCCTCCATCACCACGTCGGCGATCAGGAAATTGTCCTCGAAGACGCGGCCCACGAAATCGAGCCCCATCATGGACCGCGTGGGCGATGCCGCGCCGTCGCAGGCAATCAGCCACTCGGCCTGAAGCGGGTATTCGCCGTCCGGCGTATCGACCAGAAGGTCGACATGATCGCCCTTGTCGGCGACTCGCAGCACCTTGTTCAGGCCCCGGATCTCGATCGGCGCGCCCGTCTCCTGCATCTCGCGCACCCGGCGCACGAGGTATTCCTCGAAGTAATATTGTTGCAGGTTGATGAAGGCGGGGAATTCGTGGCCCTCTTCCGGCAGCAGGTTGAAGTCATAGACCTGCCGCTCGTCGAAGAAGACCTTGCCGATGTTCCACTTCACACCCTTTTCGGCCATCTCGCGGCCACAGCCCAGCCGGTCGAGAATCTCCAGCGGCCTCTTGGCATAGCACACCGCGCGGGACCCGAAGCTGACCTTGTCGTTGTCGTCCAGCACGACGACCTCCACCCCCTGCTGGGCAAGGTCGATGGCCGCGCCGAGCCCGATCGGACCCGCCCCGATCACCACCGCCTTGTGGCGCACCGGCGTGTCGGCGTCCTGGTCCGGGGAGCGCGCGTAGGCATAAAGCGGTACCTCGAAGATCTTCCTGTCACTCATCTGGTTCATCGTCTCGCCTCCTCCCCGAGGATCATGTCCAATAGGCCGCGGCACTTGGCACCCGGCCATACTCAAGATGAAAATCGTCCAGTTGCGGCGGGTCGATCCCGGCCTCCGCCACCATCGTGTGGGCCTGCCCCCGGTGGTGGATCTGGTGCTGGAAAAGATGCAGCAGCAGCGCGCCCACTTTTTCCTGTGCCGGCCCCTCGCGGCGCTCTGTTACCCGGCTCTCGTCCAGAATCGCGGGCGTCAGGCCGCGGCAGAATGCGGCCAGCCGCTGGTCCGCCTCCGCCTGCGCTTTCGCCAGTTCGGCCACATTGCCGATCTCGTCGCGGTCATAGACCGACCGCCCCAGACCGCCCGCCTCCAGCGCATCGAGGTAGTAGAGGTCCACCTCGTGGATATGGTTCAGCGTCGCCTTGAGCGACGGAAAGAAGCCCGGTCTCTGCGCCGCGAACGCCTCCTCCGACAGCCCTGCAATCGCGCCGAAGAGCGTGGCATTCGCCCAGGCGTTGTTCAGGGCCATGGTCAGGAACGGATCGCGCATCGCACCTTACCCCTGCAATTGCTCCCACATCTCGATATCGCGCTGCGCCGTCCAGATGCGCGGCGTGTCGATGCCGCGGGCCTCGTCATAGGCGCGGGCGACGTTGAAGGGCAGGCAGTGCTCATAAATCGCGTAGTCGCTGAACTTGGGGTCACAGGCTTCGCGCACCGCCTCCCACGCATCTTTCAGCGTGCCACCCCTCGCCGCGACCCGCGCGGCGGGCTTGTAGGTGCTGGCCACGAAATCGCGGGTGTTCTCGATCGCGGCGTTCACCATCTCGCGGCCCATCAGCGCGTCGCCGCGCCCCGGCGCGATGGCATCGACATCGAACCACTTGATCGCGTCGAGCGTATCGCCCCAGTCGGAAAAATGCCCGTCGCCGCAATAGCAGGCGGAGTGATATTCGACGATATCGCCGGTGAACATCACGTTCTGGTCGGGCACATGGATGACGGCATCGCCCGCCGTGTGGGCGCGGCCCAGATGCATGATATCGACCCGCCGGTTGCCCAGGTAAACGGTCATCGCGTCGGAAAAGGTCGTGGTCGGCCAGGTCAGGCCGGGAATGCTTTCGTGCCCTTCGAACAGGCGCGGGAAACGCTGGAACTCGCTGTCCCAGTCCTCCTGCCCGCGCTCGACGACCATCGCGCGCGCCGTGTCCGACATGATGACCTGCCCCGCGCCATAGGCCGAGGCGCCCAGCACCCGCACCGCGTGGTAATGGGTCATCACAAGGTGGCTGATCGGCTTGTCGGTGACCTCGCGCACCTTTTCGATCACCTTGCCCGCAAGACGCGGCGTCGCCTGCGCCTCGACGATCATCACCGATTCGTCACCGATGATGACGCCGGAATTGGGATCGCCCTCGGCGGTGAAGGCCCAGAGCCCCTCGCCGACCTCGGTGAATGAAATCGTCTTTTCGGTCATGTCCCCCTGGGACGCGAAGGCCTTGGCCATGGTCCGGTATCTCCCTGTCAACGCGGTGATGACGGTGCGGCCCCGTAGCGCCTTTCCGTCGGTCCTGCTCCCTGATATCGTTGCGCTTGCAACAAAAGTCAATACCGTTGCAAGTGCAACGAAGCGGACCGGCAGGCAGGCAGGCAATGACGACACGCGATTTCAGACTGGCCGACTTCCTGCCCTACCGCCTTGCCGTCCTGTCGGAACGGATCAGCCGCCGCCTGTCGCGCATCTACGAGGCGGAGGCCGGGCTCTCGATGGCGGAATGGCGGGTGATGGTGCATCTTGCGCGCTGCCACGCGGTCTCGGTGCGCGAGATTCATGGCTGCGCGAACCTCGACAAGCCCCGCGTCAGCCGCGCGGTCAGCCGACTTGAAACCGCCGGGCTGGTGGAAAAAACCGGCAGCGCCACCGACCAGCGGCTGTTGGTGATTTCGCTGTCGAAACGCGGTCGGGCCCTGCTCGACCGCATCCTGCCGCCCGCGATCGCCTACGAGGCCCGTCTGTTGGCCGCGCTCAGCCCCGCCGACAGGGCAGCGCTCGACATCATTCTCGAAAAGCTCCACCGCGTACTCGATGCCGACGCGCAGGCGCGTCCCCGCTCCCGCCTCGACATCCCCCGCGACACCGCCGAATAGGCGACGACCGGCCCGGTGCGACGCAACGCGAAACACCCCCGGCTTTCATCCCGGCCACAATACCTCGGGGGGGGGGCGGCAGGCGTGGAGGGGGATCCGAACGCCTTTACAGAACAGTGGCTTCGGCACAGCGGCCGTCAGTTTCCCCATATTTCCCTGAAAAAAATCCCAACACCCTGTTCCGAGGGAAGGGACGTTGGCAGGGTCACCAGATCATATCAACTCCGCCACCACACCAACAGCTTTGATCGGGTCGCGGGCAAGGATATGATGGACGAAAACCGAATGGCCGCGTCCCACAACGGCGTTTCGACGATGCGGGGCTTCGGCCGTGGTTTGGCGAGTCCATCCTAACCCCGCGTCGGCTGGAAAACCTCCTGAAGTCCCACATCTAGACCTCCACCCAGCCTTCACCCGTGCGGAGGCGATGGCGGATCGTGTTCGTTTGCCCCAATGTCTGCTCGATGAAGCATCCCTTGCGGGCCGCGGCGACCAGCGCGCGCTGCCGTTCCAGAGGCGCGTCGCTGTCGATACGGATATCGACCTCGAAGCTTCTCGGGGCAGTCTCGTAGACGGGCGGGGCGGGCTGCCAGTCCCAAATCACGCGGACCTCGACCTGCAGGTCGGTGAGCGGCACCTTGAGCCGCTTTGCGAAGGCGCGGATCTGGGTCATCACGCAGCCCGGCAGCCCACCGACAAAGAGCGCGAGCGGCGGCGGTGCAGTCGCCTCGCCACCGTGGAAGGCCCCCTCGTCGGTAGCGAGCGAAAAGTGCTCCTCGAACGGCTCTACCATGCGGACCGATAACTCGTTGCGCATCTTGCCGGTCGCGGTGCCGGTGCAGTCGAAGCGGACTGCGGCCGAGGTCTTGGGGAACTCTGTCATTTTGGCGTCCTCTCATTCCAGTGCAACAATGGCACCCCACGCAACGGAACCTGCGCCCACCGTCGGGTGCGTTGTGCACGACGCCCCATGGGCATCCGCCGTCCAGAGGCTGCCATCCGGTTCGGCGAGACTGCATTCGGGGCGCTGTAGCGCCTCGCCGACATGGGACAATGCGGCGCGATTGATCTCGAATCCGTTGATCGGGTCAGATCGCGACACGATCCGCACCTTTCAGCCCGAGGATTTTGCGCGCCTCGTCCGGCGTGGCGATCTCATGGCCCTGAAGTCTCAGGATCTGCGCGATCTTTTCGACCTGCTCGGCGTTCGATTTCGCCTTCTCGCCCTTCGCGATGAAAAGGGAATCCTCAAGACCCACGCGGACATGCCCGCCCATCATTGCGGCCGTTGCCGCGATTCGCATCTGCTGCGCGCCGGCGCCGATGGCCGACCACTGGTATGCGTCGCCAAAGAGCTTGTCGGCGGTCTTCTTGAGGAACATCAGGTTGTCGATTTCCGCCGAGATACCGCCGAGGATGCCCATGACGAACTGCACGAAGATCGGCGCCTTGAAGTACCCCTGGTCAAGGCAGAATTTCAGGTTGTAGAGGTGGCCCACGTCATAGCATTCGTGCTCGAACTTCACGTTGTGGGGATCGCTGCCCAGGTCCTCGGCCACCATGCGGATATCGGCAAAGGTGTTGCGGAAGATGTTGCCTTCCATTGATCGAATATAGCCTTCCTCCCAATCTTCCTTCCACGTGTCGTAGCGGTCGGCGAGCGGATGGATGGAGAAGTTCATGGACCCCATGTTGAGGCTGCACATTTCGGGGCTGAAACGTTGCGCGGCAGGGATGCGTTCGGCGACCGTCATGACCGGGTTGCCGCCGGTGCTTATGTTGATGACCGCGTCGGTGGCCTGCCGGATCCGCGGCAGGAAAAGATCGAAATGCGCCGGATCGACGGACGGTGCGCCGGTCTCGGGGTGGCGCGCGTGCAGGTGTATGATGGCCGCGCCGGCCTCCGCCGCCGCGATGGCCTGATCGGCGATGTCGTTTGGCGTCACCGGAAGGGCTTCGGACATGGTGGGCGTATGGACGGCTCCCGTAATTGCACAGGTGATAATCGTTTTGGACATGTTTACTCCTCCAGAATGGCGACGGCACGGGTGAAGCCGGCGGAGGCCGCCTTGATCTTCACGGGGAAGCAGCAGACGGTAAAACCGGTTGCGGGCAGGCTCTCGAGGTTGGCGAGCTTTTCCATATGGCAGTAGCCGATCTCCATCGACGCGCGATGCCCCTCCCAGATGATCGAGGGGTCGTGCATCTCGGCCCAGCGCTGCGCCGTGTGGGAAAAGGGCGCGTCCCAGGACCAGGCGTCGGTGCCGGTCACCCGCACGCCGCGCTCCAGCAGGTAAAGCGTCGCCTCGCGGCCCATTCCGCAGCCGGAATGGATGTAGTCGGGCTGGCCGTATTTTGCCCCGGCCGAGGTGTTGACGACGACGATGTCGAGCGGCTGGATCTCGTGACCGATCCGTTCCAACTCTGCCTCCACATCGGCGGCGCTGACGACGTGACCGTCGGGCAAATGGCGAAAGTCGAGCTTCACGCCCGGGTTCATGCACCAGTCCAGCGGCACCTCGTCGATGGTCATCGCGCGCTTGCCGCCGTCCATGGTGGAATGATGGTGATACGGCGCATCCAGATGCGTGCCGTTATGGGTGGCGACCTTCAGGAACTCGATCGCCCAGCCCTCGCCGCCGGGCAGATCCTCGCGCTTGAGGCCGGGAAAGAATCCCATGACCTGTTCAGCGGTCTCGTCGGGGCGCATATAGGTAATCTCGGGCAGCATGATCGGCGGGTCCGAGGCGATGTCGGCCTCCAGCGCCACCGAGATGTCGACGATATGTCTGGGCATGAAAACCTCCTAGCGGCCCAGAAGGCCGGTTGCGATCTCGGGCACGGCGATCACCGCGCCGAGGCAGATCAGCATCATCAGCGCGAAGGGCGCGGCGCCCAGGAAGATGTCCGACAGCGAGATGTCGGGATCGTCGAGCGTCGACTTGATGACGTAGACGGATATGCCGAAGGGCGGCGTCAGAAGGCCGATCTCCACCGCGATGACAGTGATGATCCCGAACCAGATCAGGTCTATTCGCATGGTCTGCACAATGGGCAGCATGAGTGGCACGAGGATCAGCATGATCGACGAGGAGTCGAGGATCATGCCGAACAGGATCACCACCAGCACGTAGAGCAGGATGAAGGCGATCGGTGTCAGGTCGGCCGCCACGACCATGCCGCCGAAGGTGCCGGGCAGGCCGGAGAAGGCGAGCATCCGCGAATACATCTGCGCCGCGATGATGAGAAAGCAGACCGAGGCGGTGACGAGGCCGGTCTCGACCAGCACCTGCCAGAGCGAACGAAGCGTCAGTGTGCCCTTCGCGAAGCCGATGACAAGTGCGCCGATCGTGCCCATCGCGCCTGCCTCGACGGGGGTGAAGATCCCGCCGTAAATGCCGCCCAGCACCAACAGGATCAGCAGGGTGATGGGCCCGCCCTTCGCGACAAGGTCGCGGGACGAAAAGTCTCCGCCACCCTCGCTGAGGGTCTCGCCCACGAAGCCGGGAAGGAAGGTCGCCATCAGGACCGTCCCGATCCCGAAGAAGACCGCGAGCAGGAGGCCGGGGCCGATCCCCGCGAGAAACAAAGCGCCGACGCTTTGCTCCGTCAGGAGGCCGTAGAGGATCAGCAGCAACGAAGGTGGGATCAGCATTCCCAGCACTGACGATCCTGCCACAACGCCGACGGAGAAGCGCGGCGTATAGCCGTGGCGCCGCATCTCGGGCACCGCGAGGCGGGTGAAGACGGCGGCCGAGGCGATGGAGATGCCGGTGATGGCAGCGAAGATCGTGTTGGCCCCGATCGTGCCCACGCCGAGCCCGCCCCTGATACGCCGGAACATGGCGTTGGCCACGTCGAAGGCGTCGCGGCCCATTCCCGACTGGCTGACCACGAAGCCCATCAGCACGAAGAGCGGCACGACGCCGAAGAAGTAGCTCGAAATCGCGTCATTGGCCGCCAGTCCCAGCATCCGCGAGGCCAGCACGACGGAATCCATCATGATCCAGACGCCGACGAAGCTGCACAGGATCAGCGCCACGGGCACGTAGAGGCCAAAGAGGATCAGCCCGCCCATGGCCCCGAGCGTCATTATTCCCACCGTGAAGTCCGTCACTGCGCGTATCCCATGTAGCGACGGACGATCCGCGCCGCGAATTGCAGAAGGAGAAGCCCCGCACCGATCAGGAGCATAAGTTTCACGGGCCATGTCGGGGCGGTGAAGTCGCCTATTGCGCCGACAAAGTCGTTTCGTTCCCACGACCTGACGAGGTTCGGCCAATGGGCGTAGAGGATTGCGGCCAGAACCCCGATGCCGAAGACGTCGAACAGCGTCTCAAGTCCGCTGGCGAAGCGCGGCGCCCGTCGCTTGAGCACGTTGAGAACCCCGTCGCTGCGCGTCATCCGCCCGGCCTTCAGCGCCATGGGCGCTTGCAGGAAGACGATGGCCACGATGGAGAGCGAGACGAGCTCCGGCACGCCGGAGATCGGCGCGCCGAAGAGGTTCCGTCCCGTCACGTCGGCGCCGATCAGCACGACCAGTGCGAAGATCAGGAGCGAGCCCGTCACATTCGCCGCCATCGTGACCGCGTCGAGCCAGCGCAGGATACGCGCCTGGCCCGGCGCGGTCGTATCGTCGGTCGCACTCACTCCCGGTCCCAGTCACGCAGCGGGGTGGCCCCGGCCTCGCGCATCGTCTCCATGTAGAGCGTCAGAATCTCGCTGCCGGGTGCGCCCTGCGAATCGAGCTGGCTTGCCCATTCCCGCGCGGCGTTTTCCATGCCGGCGGCCCATTCCTCACGCATTTCCACGCTCGCTTCGGTGATGGTGGCACCGTTCTCGGCCATCGTGGCGAAGGCCGTTTCGACGGCTGTTTCCAGCTGGTCGAGATACCACTCGCGCGCCGCGTCCGCGCCCGAATGGAGCGCCTCCTGCGCCTCTGAAGGCAGGCTTTCGTACCACGCCTCGTTGGCGCAGAGACCGCCGGCGTACTGAGCGCCGAGGCCGAAACGCGTGACGTAGGGCGCGACTTCGTAGAGACGGCCGGGCAGAGCGGCCGAGGCAAAGACGATGACACCGTCGTAGACCCCGGTCTGAAGCTCGTTGTAGTAGGTCGTGAGGTTGCCCGACACGCCCACAGCGCCCGTGCCCGACAGCCAGTTGATCGCTGGCCCGGGTGCCGCGATCTTGCGGCCCTCGAGGTCATCGAGGCTTTCCACCGGGAAATCGGTCATCAGCAGGTAGTCGTCGATACCCACAGGCGCGCCTAGATAGACGACGCCGTTGGCTTCCCACGGCGCGGCCATGCGCGGGTCCTCGCGTTGGAGTCTGTCCATCAATTCACTGACCTGCCGGGGATCGTCACTGACGAAGGGCGTGTAGTAGGTGACGTTCAGCACCGCGAGCTTCGCAGGGTCGAACAGGCTCTGGCAGACGCCGATTTCGGCAAGACCGGCTTCCACGGTCTCAAGCTCGTCACCGACGCCAGCGATGGAGCCGCCATACTGGCCGCTGAAGCGCATATTGTGGCCGGCATTTTCCAGCGCCGCGTTCACGCCCGGCGCGAAGGCCTGGTCGATCATCTGCACCCAGCGAAATACAGGCGGATGCCCGGCTACGACCGTTGCAGAGAAGTCGTCCGCCGCCGCTACGGCAGGCAAGGCGGCCAGACAGGCCGCTGCGATGGTTCTGGTCTTCATATTCAGTCCTCCCTTTTGTCTTTCCCTATTTCAGGGGCGTGCCGACACTGCACTGGCGCCCCCTGCGACGAAATCCGTCAAGGCCGTAACGAGTTCGCCGTCCTCCAACGGTTTCTCCTCCCGTCCCATCAACCTTTCGAGGCGGCCGTCCCGCGAGATCACCGAGGCAAGAACGCCAAGGGCCATCTGGTATATCATCCCGGCCTGTGCCGTCCCGATATCCGGCCGCGCCCGCGTGATCGCTTCGATGAAGATCCGCGCGGTCGGGTCGTAGCATTCGCGCACCAGCGCCTGGTCGCGCGGACGCCCGACGATCAGACCCGCAAAGATGCGCGCATAGGCCTTGCCCCCGCCTTCGGCCCCCAGGGGCGGGCGGAAGAGCGCCTCGATGACGTTCCGCAGAGCGTCATCCGCAGCGAAATCCACAGCGGACAGAAGTGCCATGCGCGCGTCGTTGATCTTTTTCGACCGTGCGCGGATCACCTCTTGGTAAAGCCGATCCTTGGAGCCGAAGTGATAGTGAAGCAGCCCCTGGCTAACGCCCGAGCGCGACGCAATGGCCTTCATCCCCGCTGCTTCGAATCCCGCCTCCGCGAACACCTGTTCCGCCGCATCGAGAATGCGGGCGAGCGATGCGGTTCGCTCGGTGCGCTGCGATGCAAGCTGCTGTCCCATGCAAATATCGATGGCGCTGACTGATCGATCAGTCAAGCAAAAATTCGCGTTTCCGAGATGGAGAGCCATGACCCCGCAGCGCGCCGCCCTTGTTGGTCTTGCTCACGCAGGGCCGCAATCTTGCGGGCGAAGATATTGATGATGACGGCGACGCAGACCATCCCTGCCCCTGTCGACACATAGGCGAATTCTGACACCCAGGTCTGGTTGGGCAGGGCTGCCACGAACTTTCGGTTGACCTTTCCATCCGGGCAAGGCTGCGCCGGATCGGGGATTTTTGTCTTCTTCCGCCCTCGCACAACTCCTTGTAAACCATGAACAATGTCTCACGGCGTGGCGTAAGCGCACCAACCTCCTCAAAGGCCCCGGTTTGATCAGGACGCCACGGCGGGCAACCGGCACAGGATCCCGCCGATGAGCGCCAGCGAAGAGGCCGCAGGATCGACGCGCGCCAGCGCGGCGAAATCCATGTCGGTCTGCACGAACGGCGTGCAGGGTGAACCCCCGGTGCCGGGGACACCCTCCTGTTTCGGCACCTCAGCGCGCCATCGCCAGCACCCCATCCACGTCCAGATGCCGCTCCATATGCGTGGCCAAACGGTCCAGCGTGTCCTCGACGACCTGCCCGTAGGACGCCGCGCCCGCAACCGCCCCGAAGCCGGTCAGGAACGCCCGTCGGAACGCATCTTCTGCAAACATTCCATGCAGATAGCTACCCTGCACACGGCCATCGGCCGATCGGGCGCCCTCATCTTCCCCGCCGATCCGCGCAAAGGGCCGCGCCCGGTCCGGCCCCTCGCTGCGCCCGATATGGATCTCGTAACCCGACATCGCCGCCCCCGAGGCGACATGCACCGCCGCGACCCGGTCGAGGCTCTTGTCTGCGCACATCCGCGTCTCGACATCCAGAAGCCCGAGGCCCGGCGTCGTCCCCACCGCGCCCTCGATCCCGTCAGGGTCGTGCACCACCTTTCCAAGCATCTGATATCCGCCACAAATTCCCAAAACACAGCCCCCCCGGCGCAGATGCGCGGCCAGGTCCACATCCCAACCCTGCGCCCGCAGGAAGGCCAGGTCGCCGCGGGTCGACTTGCTGCCCGGCAGGATCACGAGGTCAGTATCTCCGGGAATAGCCTCCCCGGCCCGCACCATGCGCAACGCAACGCCCGGTTCCTGCGCCAGCGGATCGAGATCGTCGAAATTGGCGATCCGGCTAAAGGCAAGGCAAGCCACGTTCAGCCCCGTCCCTGCGCCTTTCGACGGCAGATCGAGCGCATCCTCGGCGGGCAATTTCGCGGCATCGGCAAAGAACGGCAGCACCCCCACGCCGCGCCAGCCGGTGCGCGCTTCGATCAGCCGGTAACCATCGTCGAACAGGCTGACATCGCCGCGGAACTTGTTGATAAGGAAACCGGCGATCATCGCTTCATCGCCCGGGTCCAGTACCGCCTGTGTGCCGACCATCTGCGCGATGACGCCGCCCCGGTCGATATCGCCGACCAGCACAACAGGCACATTGGCGGCCCGCGCAAAGCCCATATTGGCGATATCGCCGGCGCGCAGGTTGACCTCCGCAGGGCTGCCCGCACCCTCCGCGATCACCAGGTCATAGCGCGATTTCAAGCGGTCGAAACTGTCGAGCACCGGCGCCATCAGCCCAGGTTTCAGGCCCGCGTAATCACGCGCCCGGACGGTCGCAAAACGCTTGCCCTGCACCACCACCTGCGCGCCCAGATCGGTCTCGGGCTTCAGCAGAACCGGGTTCATGTCCACGACCGGGTCCAGATCGCAGGCCAGCGCTTGCAACGCCTGCGCCCGCCCGATCTCGCCGCCGTCGACGGTCACCGCGGCATTGTTCGACATGTTCTGCGGCTTGAACGGCGCCACCGACAGCCCCCGCGCCCGCGCCGCCCGGCACAGCCCCGCCACCACAAGCGACTTGCCCACGTTTGACCCGGCCCCCTGGATCATCAGCGCCTTGCCCATGTCAGCCCGTCCCAACGGTTCGGGCGAAAAACCCGCCACGTGGCTCATCAGCGCCCGAAGGTTCGCAAAATGTGCACCCAACGGCCCGACCGCTACAACCCGCTGACAGGACAGGAGACTCCGGCGAAGGTATTGTCGCCAAGTTGAAAGCGAAACCCGCAACAGGTCGGCACCGAGCCCGGTGCTGCCGGGGCAGGTCGGGCACGGCGCTTTCACCTTGGGCTGTCATCGGGACCTCTCCGTGTAGCGTACCGCAGTCCAATCGTGGCACGTTAACCTCAACCACGACTCGCACAGCGAAAGCCTGAAGGGAATCCCAATTCGGACTCCTTCGTTGCGATCAATCCACGCGCAAGACAAAACGCTGAGGGGCTCAGCGTAACTTGGTTCGTTTGATACACAAGGCCGAAAACCCTTGGGGGACTCGCCGAAGGCGACGGGGCAGCGCCCCTTGCGACACCTGCCATCCGAACCGACGCCGGTACGGCGCGCCCTGCCCGATGAGCGTCAGCGAAGAGGGCGCGGATCGGCGTGCCCTGCGCGGCGATCCCGCTCTCAGAACTCCACCCCCTTCTGTCCCTTTATCCCCGACCGAAACGGGTGCTTGACCAGCGTCATCTCGGTCACAAGGTCCGCAATCTCGATCACCTCCGCTTTTGCATTCCGCCCCGTCAGCACCACATGGGTCATCGGTGGCTTTTCCTCGACAAGGAAGCGCACGACCTCTGCCACATCAAGGTAGTCATAGCGCAAGGCGATGTTGATCTCATCGAGGAGCACCATCCGGATCGCCGGGTCGCGGATCAGCTCCCGTGCCTTTTCCCAGCCGGCTTGTGCCATGGCGATGTCCCGGCTGCGGTCCTGCGTTTCCCACGTAAACCCTTCACCCATGGCGTGAAACTGGCACAGGTCGCTGAAATGCCCTTCCAGCAGGCGCCGCTCACCGGTTTCCCACGCGCCCTTGATGAACTGCACCACGGCGCAGGGCATCCCGTGCGCAATGCAGCGCAGGATCATTCCGAACCCGGACGAGGATTTCCCCTTCCCCGCTCCGGTATGGACGATCACCAGCCCCTTCTCGCCCTCCTTCGTGGCCATCATCTTGTCGCGTGCGGCCTTTTTCTTGGCCATCTTCCGGGCGTGGCGCTCTTCCTCGGAGGGGGGCATATCGGCCATGGCATCATCCTTCGCTTGACATCGGGGCGGGTCTTGCCGCAACAGCGGCATGCTGGTTCCTGTTCCTAGAACAGGCGAAGAGGGAATGCGACAGGCTTTGCGACCCCCCGTGGTCCATCGCCGAAGCGCAGCCGCCCCCGCGACCGTGACCGGAGAAGGCCCTGGAACCACTGGCGCACGCGCCGGGAAGGTTCGGACGCCGCCGGAGCCAGAGGCTCCGATATCCGCAAGCCGGGAGACCTGCCAGCAGAGACGTGCAACGGGCGAACGGGGTGTGTCGCGCCGGCCATGATGGGGCAACATGTCCCCCGGCTGGTCATTCCCCTTTTGTCGATCAACATCGAAGAGGCCGCGCATGGGCGAGGTGACAGTCACGGTTTGCACGACCTGCCGCAAGACGGTGGATGGCGAACGGGTGCCGGAAGAGCCGCGCCCCGGTTTTCGCCTGCACGCGGCACTGAAAGCCGCTGCCCTGCCCGATTGCGTGCGCCTGCGCGGCAACGAATGCCTCTCGGCCTGTTCCAACGGCTGTTCCCTCGCGCTGTCGGGCGGGCCGGACCGCTGGACCTATGTCTACGGCCGCCTCGACCCGGAGGATCACCTCAAGCAGATCCTCGCCGGGATCCACGCCTATGCCGCCACGACCGACGGGCTGGTGCCGTGGCGCGAACGGCCCGAGGTCTTCCGCAAGCAATCCATCGCCCGCATTCCCCCGCTCAACGCCCCCGACACCGCCCCCGACACCGAGGACTGATCCATGCACCCGCTTTCCAAGATCCCCGTCACCGTCATCACCGGCTTTCTCGGCGCCGGCAAGACCACGCTCATCCGCCACCTGATGCAGAACCCGCAGGGCAAGCGGCTCGCCGTTCTGGTCAACGAATTCGGCACCGCGGGCGTCGATGGCGACATCCTCAAGACCTGCGCGGATGAAAACTGCCCGGTGGAGAATATCGTCGAGTTGGCCAACGGCTGCATCTGCTGCACCGTGGCCGATGATTTCATCCCCACGATCGAGGCCCTGATGGCGCTGCCCGAAGCGCCCGACCACATCCTGATCGAGACCTCCGGTCTGGCCCTCCCGAAGCCGCTGCTCAAGGCTTTCGACTGGCCCGCAATTCGCAGCCGTATCACCGTCGACGGGGTCATCGCGCTGGCTGATGCCGAGGCGGTGGCGGCCGGCCGCTTTGCCCCCGACGTGGACGCGGTGCAGGCGCAGCGCGAGGCCGATGACAGCCTCGACCACGACACGCCGCTGGCCGAGGTGTTCGAAGACCAGATCTCCTGCGCCGATATCGTGCTGCTGTCGAAGGCCGATCTGGCCGGAGAGGACGGCGTCGCCAGGGCCCGCGCGGTCATCGAGGCCGAAATGCCGCGCATTGTGTCAATCCTGCCGATGACCGAGGGCGTCATCGACCCGCGCGTGATCCTCGGCCTCGGCGCGGCGGCGGAGGACGACCTCGACGCCCGCCCCAGCCACCACGACGGCGCGGATGACCACGAACATGACGATTTTGACAGCGTGGCGATCGAACTGGACGAGGTAGAAGACGTAAAAGCACTGGAGGCCGCCGTGCTACGGCTGGCGCGCGAGCAGAATGCGCTGCGGGTCAAGGGGTATATCGCCGTGAAGGGCAAACCGATGCGGATGCTGGTGCAGGCCGTGGGCATGCGTCTGCGCACCCAGTTCGACCGTCCCTGGGGAGACCGGCCCCGCCGGTCGCAGCTGGTGGTGATCGGAGAACAGGGCCGTGTGGATGCCGCCGCCATCCGCGCGGTGCTTGAAGGGTAAGCACCCCGCGAAGAGGGCCCGGCGCGCCGCAGGCGCCGACGCGGTCCGATGAGCGGGCCGGGTGCAATGAAAGCAGCAGGGACTGAAAACCGATGCATGTCGTCTTTCGCGAAAGCCACGGGTTGGAGGAAACCGAAACCCCGCAGGACCTGGGCCAAAGCCCGGCGGATCTGGTGGTGCTGTCCTTCTCCGATTCCGATCTCGGGGCTTTCGCGGCGGGCTACACCCGCGCCAGGGCGCACGGATTCGTGCCCACAGTGCGGCTGGCCAACCTCGTCGCGCTCAAGCATCCGCTGTCGGTCGACACCTATGCCGAGCGGACGCTTTGCGGGGCGAAAGCGGTTCTCGTCAAGCTGATCGGCGGCGAAGGCTACTGGCCCTACGGGCTTGCCACTTTGCGCGAGATGGCCGACCGCGACGGGCTTGCGCTGGCGATCCTGCCCGCCGATGGCCGCCCCGATCCACGTCTGGATGAGCTCTCGACCCTGCCCGTTTCCACCCTGCGGCGGTTGCAACACCTGTGCGATGCCGGTGGCGCGGTAGCGGCGCACGCGGCACTGGCGCAACTGGCGTTGGCGGGCGGGCTTTATGCCGGGCCGGTGGTGGGCGAAAAGACGGTGCCCGATTACGGGGTCTACCGGCCCGGCGATGGCGTCTTGCGGGCGTTCGAGCCGTCCGGCAAGCCGCTGGTCGCGGTCACCTTCTACCGGTCCTACCTGACCGCCGCCGATACCGACCCGGTGGACGCCATCCTCAGCGCGCTGGAGGCGCGCGACTTCGAGGCGGTGGGGATCTTCGCCACCAGCCTCAAGGCCCCCGCCGCCGCCGATTGGCTGCGCGGCGAACTTGCCCATCTCGCTCCGGCGGCCATCGTCAACGCCACGGCCTTTTCCGCGCGCGGATCGGACGGACTGGCATCGCCTCTGTCCGTGCCGGGCTGCCCGGTCTTCCAGGTCGCGCTGTCGACCGCACGGCGCAAGGACTGGGCCGAGGCAGAGCGCGGCCTTTCCCCCGCCGATCTGGCCATGCACGTGGTGCTGCCCGAGGTCGACGGGCGCCTCTTCGCCGGCGTGGCGAGCTTCAAACAGCCCGGCCGCAAGGATCCCGACCTGCAATATTCGCGCTTCGCGCACCGGGCCGACGCGGGCCGCATCGCGCATGTTGCCGACCGCGTCACAGCGTGGCATCGCCTCGCCACCCTGCCCGCGCGCGACAAGCGGCTGGCGCTGGTGCTGTCGACCTATCCGGGCCGCGACTGGAACCTTGCCCATGCCGTCGGGCTGGACCCGCTGGCCTCGGTCGAGGGGCTGCTGGAGACGCTCGCCGACGAGGGACACGACGTGGGCGAGGCGCCCGACATGGGCAAGCGCCTTCTGACAGAGCGGATCGACTGGCCGCTGGCAGACTATCGCGCCGCGCTGGACAGCCTGCCCGAAGTCCTGCGCAACGACCTCTTCGCCGCGTGGGGCCCGCCCGAGGCCGATCCGGACGTGCAGGCGGATACCATCCGTTTCGCCGCGATCCGCGCGGGCAAGGCGCTGATCGCGCTGCAACCCGAACGAGGCGATGCGAAAACCCGCGATGACGACTACCACGACCTGTCCCGCACGCCCCGCCATGGCTATGTCGCATTCTACCTGTGGTTGCGTGCGCAGGCCGATGCGCTCATTCACATGGGCGCCCATGGCACGCTGGAATGGCTGCCGGGCAAGGCGGTTGCCCTGTCGGAGGATTGCTGGCCCGAGGCGCTTCTCGGCGCCCTGCCCGTCATCTACCCCTTCATCGTCAACGACCCCGGCGAGGCGGCGCAGGCCAAGCGCCGCACCGGCGCCGTCACCATCGGCCACCTGCCGCCGCCGATGGCGGACACCACCCTGCCCGAGGGGATGGGCCGGCTGGAGCATCTGCTGGACGAATATTCCACCGCCGACGGGCTGGACCCGGCCCGCCGCGACCGGCTGATCGCCGACATCCGGGGCGAGGCGCGCGGCACCGGGGTAGAGGACGACCTCGGTATTCCCCCGGATGCCAGCCACGCCGAGGCGATCACGCGGATCGACCGGTTCGTGTGCGACATCAAGGAAAGCCAGTATGGCGACGGACTGCACATCTTCGGCACCGGCGATTGCGGGGCGGCGGAGCGGGGGGGGCTCCTCGCGGCCCTGTCCGGGCGGCTCGTCGCGCCCGGCCCCTCCGGCTCGCCGTATCGGGGCCGGTCGGACGTGCTGCCCACCGGGCGCAACCTGTTCACCACCGACCCGCGCGCCGTCCCCTCGCGCGCGGCCCACGCGCAGGGCGTCAAGCTGGCCGAGGAATTGCTGCGCCGTCATTTGCAGGATCACGGCGACTGGCCGCGCGGTCTGGTGGTGGACCTCTGGGGCTCTGCCACCATGCGCACAGCAGGTGAAGAGTTCGCCATGGCGCTGCATCTGGCCGGCCTCGCGCCGCAATGGGACGCGGGATCGGAGCGGGTCTCGGGCTTCGAGGTCCTTCCGCTGGCCCTGCTGGGTCGGCCGCGCATCGACGTGACCTTGCGGGTGTCGGGCCTCTTCCGCGATGTCTTTCCCGGCCTCGCGCAGATGTTCGAGGCCGCGTCCGCCGCGCTTGCCGAGCGCGACGAGGCCGAGGAAGACAACCCCTACCGCGCCCGCAGCCCGCGCGTCTTCGGGCCGAAACCCGGCAGCTACGGCGTGGGGATGACCGCACATCTGGACGAATACAGCGACGCGGCCCGCGAAGCGGCGGGAGAGGCGTGGCTGGCCGCGTCCTCGTACGCCATCGACGCGCAGGGCGAGGCACACGAGGCGCGAACGGCGCTGGAGGCGCGAGTGACCGCCGCGGACAGCTTCGTGCACCTTCAGGACCTGCCCGAAACCGACCTTCTGATGGCCTCGGATTACGCCGCGCACGAGGCCGGGTTTGCCGCCGCCGTGGCACGGCTTGGCGGCGCGGCGCCCGCGCTGTACCACGTGGATGCCACGCGGCCAGACGCCCCGCGCGCCCGCGACCTGACCGAAGAGATCGCCCGCGTCACCCGCGCCCGCGCCGCCAACCCCGACTGGGCCGACGGCATGATGCGCCACGGCTTTCGCGGCGCGGCGGAGATCGCGGCAACGCTCGACCACCTTGCCGCCTTCGCCCATCTCGCCGCCGCCGTGCCGCCGCACCTGTTCGACCTCTACCACGACGCGACGCTGGGCCGCGCCGATCTTGTGGCGTTCATGGAGGCCGAGAACCCGGAAGCGCTGGCCGCCCTGCACGCCCGCTTCCAGGCACTGCATGACGCGGGGCTATGGGTCACACGGCGCAACTCCATCGCCGCCACGCTGGAGGCCGTGCAATGAGCGCGCCGCGCGTGCATGGCTGGTGCCCCGGTGCCTTGCGGCCGATGATGTCGGGCGACGGGCTGGTGGTGCGGGTCCGCGCGCCGATTGGGCGGCTGACGCAGGCGCAGGCGGCGGGGGTGGCGCGGCTGGCAGGGCTGCATGGCACCGGGCTGATCGACGTTTCGGCGCGGGCCAACGTGCAGATCCGGGGCGTGACGCCGGACGCGCACCCTGCGCTGATCGAGGAGCTGCGGGCGTTTGGCCTCATCGACCGGGATGTCGCGGCGGAGACCCGGCGCAATATCGTGGTGCAGCCGTTCTGGACGGAGGACGATGCGACGCATCTTGTGGCGCAGGCCCTGACCGAGGCGCTGGCCGACGCGGATGCCCCCAATCTGCCCGGCAAGTTCGGTTTTGCCGTGGATTGCGGGCCGGTGCCGGTGCTGCGCGACACCTCCGCCGATATCCGGATCGAGCGCGGCCCAGGCGGTTTGCTCGTCCGAGCCGATGGCAGCGACCGCGGCGCGCCGGTGACGCCGGGCAATGCCGCCGAGGCCGCGCTGAGGCTGGCTCGCTGGTTCCTCGAATACGGCGGTGCGCCGGAGGGACGGGGCCGCATGGCGCGCCACCTTGCCGCCGGGGCGACGCTGCCCGAGGCGTTTAGCGCCGCGTCGATGGCCCCGGAAACCGCCAGGCCCCCCGAACCCGGCGCAACCGGGATCGGCCAGCTCGTCGCGCTGGAATTTGGACAGATCAGCGCCGAAACCCTCGCCGCACTGGCCGGGATTGCGCCGATCCGTGTCACCCCGTGGCGGATGCTGTTGCTGGAGGGGGGCACGAAGACCCCGGACCTGCCCGGCCTCATCCATGACGCGCGCGACGCCCGGCTGCGCATCGACACCTGCACCGGCGCGCCGGGCTGCCCGCAAGCGTTATCCGCGACCCGAGATCTTGCCCGCGCCCTCGCCGCGCATTTGCGCCCCGGTCAGCACCTGCACATTTCCGGCTGCGCCAAGGGCTGCGCCCATCCCGGCCCTGCGCCGCTGACCCTGACCGCCACCGGCCCCGACCGCTTCGACCTTGTCCGCGAGGCCCGCGCCGGGGACGCCCCCGAGGCCACCGGTCTCAGCCCCGACCAGATCGAGAAGGCCCTTTGAATGCCGCATGTCTATGAAACCGATGGCGCCGCCATCTACGCCGAAAGCTTCCGCACGATCCGGTCCGAGGCCGACCTTGCCCGGTTCGGGCCGGACGAGGAACCGGTTGTCGTGCGCATGATCCACGCCGCCGGGCTGGTTGGCCTCGAACGCGACGTGCGGTTTTCCCCCGACATGGCGCAGGTGGCGCGCGCCGCGCTCAAGGACGGCGCGCCGATCCTGTGCGACGCCTTCATGGTCGCCGAGGGCATCACCCGCCCGCGCCTGCCTGCCGGCAACGTGGTTATCTGCACCCTGCGCGACGCGTGCGTGCCCGACATGGCCAGGGAGATGGGCACCACCCGGTCGGCCGCGGCGCTCGAACTGTGGCGCCCACATCTGCAAGGCGCTCTCGTCGCCATCGGCAACGCGCCCACGGCGCTTTTCCATCTTCTCAACATGCTCGAAGACCCGGCCTGCCCGCGCCCCGCCGCGATCATCGGCTGTCCGGTGGGCTTCGTCGGTGCCGCCGAATCCAAGGCTGCGCTGATGGCCGATCTGCCGGCCCCGTCGATGATCGTGCGGGGCCGTCTTGGCGGTTCGGCCATTACCGTGGCGGCGGTCAATGCGCTCGCCTCTTGCAAGGAGTAAGCGACATGGGCAAGGTCATCTGCACCGGGTTGGGCCCCGGCGATCCCGATCTGATGAGCGTCCGCTCCGACAGGCTGATCCGGGAGGCGCGGCAACTGGCCTATTTCCGCAAGTCGGGGCGCAAGGGACAGGCGCGCCAGATCGTCGAGGGGATGCTGCGCGCGGATGTCACCGAACACGCGATGGAATACCCGGTGACGACCGAGGTCGCGGTCACGGACCCGGAGTATAACCGCATCCTTACGGTCTTCTACGACGATTGGACCGACCGGTTGCTGAGGCTTGCCGAAACCGATGACGTGATCGTGCTCTGCGAGGGCGACCCGTTCTTCTACGGCTCGTTCATGCACCTTCATTCGCGCCTGCAAGGAAGGGTGCCGGTGGAGATCGTGCCCGGCATCACCGGCATGTCGGGCTGCTGGACGGCGACCGACCTGCCGATCACATGGGGCGACGACGTGTTGACCGTGGCCATGGCGACCCTGCCCGAGGAGGAACTGGCGCGACGGTTAAAAGACACCGACGCCGCCGTGGTGATGAAGATCGGGCGCAACCTGCCGCGGCTGAGGCGCGCGCTCACCGCCGCCGGGCGGCTGGAAGATGCCTGGCTTGTGGAAAAGGGCACCATGCCCGGACAGAGCGTGCAGAAGCTGACCGACTTCGACGGCGAGACCCCCTATTTCGCCATCTGCCTCTTGCACGGGCGGGGGCGGCGGCCATGACCGGCTCTGTCGTCATTGCCGGGCTGGGGCCGGGGGATGACGCGCTTGTCACCCCCGAAGTGACCGCCGCGCTGGCCGAGGCGACGGACATTGTGGGCTACATCCCCTACATCCGCCGCATCGCACCGCGCGCGGACCTCACGCTTCACGAAAGCGACAACCGGGTGGAACTTGAGCGCGGCGCCCACGCGCTGGAAATGGCCGCAGAGGGAAAGCGGGTGGTCGTCGTGTCCTCCGGCGATCCCGGTGTCTTCGCCATGGCAAGCGCCCTCTTCGAGGCGCTGGAAGCCGGCCCGGCGGGCTGGCTGTCGCTCGATATTCGCGTGCTGCCCGGCATCACCGCGATGCTGGCCGCCGCCGCCCGCCTTGGCGCGCCGCTGGGCCATGACTTCGCAGCGATCAACCTCAGCGACAACCTCAAGCCGTGGGCGCTGATCGAGACACGCCTGCGCGCCGCCGCCGGGGCGGGATTTGCCATGGCCTTCTACAACCCGCGCTCGAAGGCGCGTCCGCACCAGTTCGCCCGCGCGCTCGACATCCTGCGCGAGGAATGCGGCGGCAAGACGCTGATCTCCTTTGCCCGCGCGGTGTCGACGCCCGAGGAAAGCGTCACCGCCGTGACGCTTGAGGAGGCGACGCCGGAGATGGCCGACATGCGCACCGTGGTCATCGTCGGCAACCGCGACACGCGCCGCGTCGGGCGCTTCGTCTACACCCCGAGGTCGGCCTCGTGACCCAGCCACGCCATGACATCGGCTGCGTCGGGCAATACCGTGCGCGGCGGCAGTTGCGGCCGGTCGATCAGGACCACCGGCAGGCCAAGCGCCCGCGCCGCGTCGAGCTTGGCCCGCGCCCCCGCGCCGCCACCGTTCTTGGCCACGACATGGGTGATGGCGTGGGCCTGCATCAGCGCCCGGTCGCCTGCCATGCCGAACGGCCCGCGCGCGATGACCGCCTCGGCATCCGGCAGGGGCAAGGGCGCGTCCGGCGGATCGACGAGGCGCAAGAGGTAAAAATTGCCGGGTTTCACGGCGAACTCCGCCACGTTCTGCTTTCCGATGGCGAGGAACGCCCGCGCGCCGCTTTCGGGCAACGCCGCGACCGCGCCGGCCATTTCCTTGACTTGGGTCCAGTCGTCGCCCTCCGCCGCGCGCCAGCCCGGCCGTTCCAGCGCCACCAGCGGCACGCTCGCCTCGGCGCAGGCGGCGACGGCATTGCGGCTCATCCCTGCGGCGAACGGGTGCGTGGCATCGACCACGTGGCTGATTGCTTCTGCGCGCAGGAACGCCGCCAGCCCCGCCACGCCGCCAAACCCGCCGACCCGCGTCGGCAGCGGCTGCGCCCTCGGCTTGTCGGTGCGCCCGGCATAGGAGAATACGGCATCCGCGCCCACCCCGGCCAGCAGGCGGGCCAGCGTGCTTGCCTCGGTTGTGCCGCCGAGCAGAAGGATACGTGTCATGGCTGATCCCCGCGCTGATCCGTGGCTGACCCTGATCGGTCTGGGCGAGGATGGCCTGAACGGGCTGCCGCCCGCAAGCCGCGCCGCGCTGGATGCGGCCGAAACCGTCTTCGGCGGACCGCGTCACCTCGATCTGGCAAAGGTCGGCGACCGGGGCCGCGCCTGGCCTGTTCCCTTCAGCGTCGCCCCCGTGCTGGCCCTGCGCGGGCACAAGGTGGTGGTGCTGGCCTCGGGCGATCCGTTCTGGCATGGAGCTGGCGGGACGCTGTCGCGCCACCTTTCGCCCGGTGAATTGCGCTGCCTGCCCGCGCCGTCGTGCTTTTCTCTGGCCGCCGCGCGGCTCGGCTGGAACCTGCAAGAGGTGCCTTGCCTTGGCCTCCACGCCGCCCCTTACGACCGCCTGACCCCGATCCTGCACGAGGGCGCGCGCGTGTTCTGCACCCTGCGCGACGGCGCGGCCACCACGGACCTTGCCGCGTGGCTGACCACGCATGGCTTCGGCGCGTCAACGCTCGACGTCTGCGAAGCGCTCGGCGGCCCGCGCGAGCGGCTGCGCACGGCGCGGGCCGACGCTTTCGACCTTGCGGATGTCGCCACGCCGGTGCTGGCCGCGATAGAGGCGCACGGCACCCCCGGCCTGCCACGCGCCTCGGGCCTGCCCGATGCCCTGTTCGCAAGCGACGGGCAGATCACCAAGCGGCCGGTCCGGGCGCTGACGCTTTCCGCCCTCGCGCCGCGCCCCGGTCAGCATCTTTGGGATATCGGCGCCGGGTCCGGCTCTGTCTCGGTCGAGTTCTGTCTTGCCGCGCCCGGCGCGACGGCGACAGCGCTGGAGGCGCGCGCCGACCGTGCCGTCAATATCCGCGCCAATGCCCGCACCTTTGGCCTCGACCACCGCATCACCGTGATCGAGGGCCGCGCCCCGGACGCGCTGGCCGACCGTCCCGATCCCGACACCGTCTTTGTGGGAGGAGGCGCAAGCGAGGCGCTGCTGACAGACCTGTGGGACCGCCTCGCGCCCGGCACGCGGTTGGTGATGAACGCGGTCACGCTGGAAACCGAGGCGCTGCTGTTCCGCTGGCACGGCGCCCATGGCGGGCAGCTTCTGCGGGCGGCGTTGTCGGAGGCCGCACCGCTTGGCGCAATGCGTGGCTGGCACCCCGCGCGCCCGGTCACGCAATGGGTGGTGACGCGATGATCTGGGCCGGGATCGGATTGCGCGAAGCCGCCGACGGCGCGGCCTTCGACGACGCGCTGGCGCTGGCCGGCACGCGGCCCGACGCGCTGGCCTGCCTTGCCGCCAAGGCGACCCCGGCGCTCGTCGCGTGGGCCAGCACGCAGGGCCTGCCGCTGACACGGCTGGACGAACACGACATCGCGGGGCTTGAAACGCCTACCACCTCGCCGCGCATCGCCGCGCGCTTTGCCACCGGCAGCATTGCCGAGGCGCTGGCGCTGACCGCCGCCCGCAAGGGCGGGCACAAAGCGCGCATCATCGCACCGCGCGTGACAAGCGCTTGCGGGCGCGCCACCATGGCGCTTGCAGAAAGGACGACCTCATGAGCGTGCATTTCATCGGCGCCGGCCCCGGTGCCGCCGACCTTATCACCTTGCGCGGGCGCGACCTGATCGCCGCCTGCCCGGTCTGCCTTTACGCCGGGTCGCTGGTGCCCGAGGCTCTGTTGGCCCATTGCCGTGCGGGCGCGCGGATCGTGAACACCGCGCCGCTGTCGCTGGACGAGATCATGGCCGAGATCGAGACCGCCCACGCCGCCGGCCACGACGTGGCGCGGCTGCATTCGGGCGATCTGTCGGTCTGGTCGGCGATGGGCGAGCAATTGCGCCGCCTGCGCGCGCTCGGCATTGCCTATGACGTCACCCCCGGCGTGCCCGCCTTTTCCGCCGCCGCCGCCGCGCTTGGCGCGGAGCTGACGCTGCCCGGCGTGGCGCAATCGCTGGTGCTGACCCGGACCTCGGGCCGCGCGTCCAGCATGCCCGCGGGCGAGACGCTGGAAAACTTCGCCGCCACCGGGGCCACGCTGGCCATCCACTTGTCTGTTCAGGTGCTGGAGGACGTGGTCGCGCGCCTCACCCCGGCCTACGGCCCCGACTGTCCCTGCGCGGTCGTCTGGCGCGCATCATGGCCCGATCAGCACATCGTCAAGGCGACGCTGGCCAGTGTGCAAGAGGCGACCGGCGGCCTGCGCGGACGCACGGCGCTGATCCTTGTCGGCCCGGCGCTGCGGGCGGATGAGTTCGACGAAAGCTGCCTCTACGCGGGCGATTACGACCGCCGCTTCCGCCCCGTCGGCACCGCGCCGCGTTTCCCGGAGGGGGCCGAGTGACCCCGCCGGGCCTGATCGTCTCCGCCCCCGCCTCGGGCAGCGGCAAGACCACGCTGACGCTGGGCCTGCTGGCGGCTTTGCGTGACCGGGGCCTGAAGGTGCAGCCGTTCAAGAGCGGGCCGGACTACATCGACCCCGGCTTTCACGGCGCGGCAGCGGGGCGGGAGTCTCTGAACCTCGACACATGGGCGATGGGTGCCGCGATGATCGGCGGGCTGATCGCGGGCGCGGCGGGCACACAAGACGCGGACCTGATCGTTGCCGAAGGCTCCATGGGGCTGTTCGATGGGGTGCTTGCGCCCGGTGAGCAGGATAACGGGTCAAGCGCCAGCCTCGCGGCGCTGACCGGCTGGCCGGTGGTGCTGGTGCTGGATTGTTCGGGGCAGGCGCAATCGGCTGCCGCCGTGGCCAAAGGGTTCGCGGTGATGCAGGCGGATGTGCGGATCGCGGGCGTCGTTCTCAACAAGGTGGCCTCTCCCCGGCACGAGGCGATGTTGCGCGCCGGGATGGAGGCGGTCGGGATAGCGGTGCTCGGCGCCCTGCCCCGGCAAAAGGAAATTGCCATGCCGTCGCGCCACCTTGGCCTTGTGCAGGCGGGCGAACAGGCCGACATGCCGCGCATTCTTGAAAGGGCGGCGCGCTTCGTGGCCGACAACGTCGATCTCGACCGCCTCATCGCTGTTGCCGGGGCAACAACGCTCTTCGGCGCGGACACCGATGTTGCACCGCCGGGGCAGCGGATCGCGCTGGCCCGCGACGGAGCGTTTTCCTTCGTCTACCCGCATCAACTGGCCGGCTGGCGGCGCGCGGGGAGCGAAATCGTGCCGTTTTCGCCGCTGAACGACGAGGCGCCGGATGATCGCGCCGATACCTGCTGGCTGCCCGGCGGTTACCCGGAACTGCATGCCGGGCAACTGGCAGCGGCGCGGACGTTCCGCGCGGGGCTGCGGCGCTTTGCCGAAACCCGGCCCGTGCATGGCGAGTGCGGCGGCTACATGGCGATGGGCCAGGGCCTGATCGACACGGACGGCGCGCGGCACGAGATGGCGGGGCTTCTCGGCCTTGTCACCTCCTATGAAACCCGCAAGATGCATCTGGGCTACCGGCTTGCCACGCTGAAAACCGGGATGCCCGGCCATGCCGCCGGCACCCGGTTGCGCGGGCACGAGTTTCACTATTCCACCATCCTCGAGCAGCCCGACACCCCGCTGGCCGAGGTCGTGGACGCAGGAGGCGCGGCCGTGCCAGAGACCGGATCGCGCCGGGGCCATGCCACCGGCACGTTCTTTCACCTGATCGCGGAGGCACAGGGGTAGAATGACCGGCTTCGCCTCTTGTAATCCGCGTGATCCGTCGCGCCTCGCCGGGCCGCGGTGCAGCGATCCGACATCGGGTTTGCGCGCTTTTTCCTGGCCACATCCGAACGACATTCGTGCCGCGCACCAAGCCCAGCCAAATCGCCGTGCCGGGGGCGGCATCATGCCAGAGCCATGCCTTCGGCATGACGAGGCGCGGCGGCCTGCGGCCCTGATACCAGCGCGCGAGGGCGCTCAATCCCGGTTGTCTCGAAAAAGGCGAAGCAGGGCCGCAATGCGCCTGAACCGTCAGGTCCGATACGGAGCATCGGCATGACCGGATTCGTCAGCTTCGTCTCCTCCGGCCCCGGCGACCCGGAGCTTCTGACCCTGAAGGCGGTGGACCGGCTGGGGCGCGCCGATGCGGTGCTGTTCGATGACCTGGCATCGGGGCCGATCCTGACCCATGCGCGCGAAGGGGCGGACCTGATCGGGGTCGGCAAGCGCGCCGGGCGCCCCTCGCCGAAACAGGATCATGTCAGCCGCCTGCTGGTTGACTACGCCCGCATCGACCAACGGGTGGTGCGGCTGAAATCCGGCGATTGCGGCATTTTCGGGCGGCTGGAGGAGGAAATCACCGCGCTCACCGCCGAGGGCATCCCTTACGAGATCATCCCCGGCGTCACTTCGGCCTCGGCCGCTGCCGCTGCCGCCGGCATTCCGCTGACCCGTCGCCTCACCGCGCGCCGGGTGCAGTTCGTCACCGGCCACGACGCGACCGGCGCGTTACCCGAGGGGCTGGACCTCAGGGCGCTGGCCGATCCCGGCGCCACCACCGTGGTCTATATGGGCAAACGCACCTTCGCCGCGCTGGTCGCGCGGTTGGTCGCGGTGGGCTTGCCCCCGGACACGCCCGCGCTTTACGCCGAATCCGTCTCGACCGAGGACCAACAACTCTTGCGCGCCAGCGTGACCGATCTGGCGCGCATGTTGTCGCGATCGGACAGCCGGATGCCGGGGCTTATCCTCTATGGTCCACTGGCCAGGGGCGATGCTTGACAACCCAGCCCCGGCCAGCGACAAGACTCCACACGGTTTTCGAAGGCTCGCGCATGCCGGAGAAATGAAAAGGGAACACGGTGCGGTGTAGCCATCAGGCGCCAAATCCGTGACTGCCCCCGCAACTGTAAGCGGAGAGCGTGCCCCGAAAGACGCCACTGCCCCGAACCGGGGGCGGGAAGGCACGGGACACGCCGCGACCCGCAAGTCAGGAGACCTGCCGTGACAGAGGCCCCTTCCGGGGCACCGTTCCGATGGCGAGCCGCGTCCCGCCACCCACCACAGGCCGTCGGGGAGACGGCAAGGAGACCTGAGACATGCATATCGAACCCGGACTCGTCCACGGTGCCAAGATGGCGCTGGCCTGTGCCACAGCGGCCGGTGGCGCCACCTACGGCGCCAAGCTGGCGCTCGACACCATCCGCGCGCGCGGCGCTGCCTCGCTGGCCGCCCGCTCCGGCATCGCCACGATCGCCACCTTCGTCTTTTTCGAGGTAATGCCGCACTTCCCGGTCGGCGTGTCGGAGGTGCATTTCATCCTCGGCTCCACCCTTCTGCTGATGCTGGGCGCCGCACCCGCCGCCATCGGCCTTGCGCTTGGCCTGCTGGTCCAGTCGCTGTTCTTCGCACCGACCGACCTGCCGATGTATTTCGTCAACGTCACCACGCTGCTGGTGCCGCTCTTCGCGATCTCGGCGCTCGCCCGCCGCATCATCGCGCCCGGCACGGCCTATGTCGACCTGAGCTACGCGCAAGCGCTGAAGCTGTCCACCGCGTTCCAGGGCGGCGTGGTCGGCTGGGTCGCCTTCTGGGCCGTCTACGGGCAAGGCTTTGGCGCCGAGAACATCCAGTCGATCCTCGCCTTCGGCGGCGCCTACATGCTGGTGGTGCTGATCGAGCCGGTTGCCGACCTCGCCGTTCTGGCCGGGGCCAAGGCGCTGCGCGGGCCCAAGGGCTCGGGCCTGGTGAACCCGCGCGTCTTCGAGGCGGCTGCCTGACGCCGTCACGCAACCAACCACGCGTTGCACGGCCCCGACCAGCGGGGCCGTGTCACGTTGAAAGGCCCTGCGATGCTCGCGCTTGACCTGATCGGCATCGGCCCCGGCAACCCGCGCCACCTGACCGTGCAGGCCATCGACCGGATCAACGCGGCCGACCTTATCCTGATCCCCACCAAGGGGCCGGAAAAGGACGACCTTGCCGCGCTACGCCGCCAGATCTGCGCCGAGGTGCTGGACAACCCCGCCACGCGCGTGGCCGAGTTCGCCCTACCCGAACGCGACCCCGCGATCACGGATTACCACGGGCGGGTCGCGGCGTGGCACGACGCGATTGCCGCGCTCTGGGTGGAGACAATCCGCGCCAACCTGGGCACAGCCGGCCGCGTGGCCTTCCTTGTCTGGGGCGACCCGTCGCTCTATGATTCCACTCTGCGCATCGCCGACCGGGTGTCAGCCCTGCTGCCGCTCAGCGTGCGCGTGACACCCGGCCTCACCGCGATACAAGCGCTGACGGCGGCGCATGCGATCCCGCTCAACACGATCAACGGGCCGGTCACCATCACCACCGGCCGCCAGATCCGCGATCACGGTTTCCCGCCCGGCACGGATACGGCGGTGGTGATGCTCGATGGCGAGCTGAGCTTTCGACGGCTCGCCCCGGAGGGCCTGCATGTCTGGTGGACGGGCTACGCCGGCATGGTGTCCGAAATCTCGCTGTCCGGCCCGGTGGCCGAGGTTGCAGCGGCGATTGCAACAGCCCGCGCCGAGGCGCGCGCGGCGCATGGCTGGATCATGGATATCTACCTGTTGCGCCGGGCGACGATGGCAGACTGACCGGTTTGGTGCTGGACGTTTCCAAAGCCGCGACGTTACTGTTGCGCGACCCTGCAAAACCGGAGCCGCCATGCACCTCGCCCGCTTTCCCCGCCTTCACCTTGCCCACCTCCCCACGCCGCTGGAACCGATGCCGCGCCTGTCGAAGGAACTGGGCGTCGAGATCTGGATCAAGCGCGACGATTGCACGGGGATGAGCACCGGCGGCAACAAGACCCGCAAGCTGGAATTCCTGATGGCCGAGGCGGTCGAGGCGGGGGCCGACATGGTGATGACCCAAGGTGCCACCCAGACCAACCACGGCCGCCAGACCGCCGCCTTTGCCGCCAAGCTTGGCATGGCTTGCCACATCCTGCTGGAGGATCGCACGGGGTATACCGACGCCAATTACACCGGCAACGGCAACGTGCTGCTCGACAACCTGCACGGTGCCACGACCGAAACCTTCCCCGGCGGCACCGACATGCCCGCCGCGATGGAAAAGGCAGCCGAGGCAGAAAGCGCCAACGGCAAGACCGTCTATGTCATTCCCGGCGGCGGCTCGACCCCGACGGGTGCGCTTGGTTACGTGAACTGCGCGCTGGAACTGCTGGGACAGGCGAACGACAGGGGATTGGTGATCGACCTTGTGGTGCATGCGACGGGATCGTCGGGCACGCAGGCGGGACTGGTCACGGGGATGAGCGCGCTGAATTCCGGCATCCCGGTGCTGGGCATCGGCACCCGCGCACCGCAAGCCAAGCAGGAAGCGATGGTCTACGACCTCGCCTGCCGCACCGCCGAGAAACTGGGCTGCCCCGGCGTCGTCCACCGCGAGCACGTCGTGGCCAATACCGATTACGTCGGCGCGGGCTACGGCCTTCCGACCGAAAGCGGGCTGGCGGCAATCCGGATGTTCGCGGAGCTTGAGGGCATCCTGCTGGACCCGGTCTATTCGGGCAAGGGCGCGGCGGGGCTGATCGACCTTGCCCGCAAGGGTGCCTTCGAGGGACAGCGCGTGGTATTCCTGCACACCGGCGGGGCTGCGGGGCTGTTCGGCTACGACTTCGCGCTGCGGGGGTAAGATGCGGCGCTGGACGAAAGGCACGCGTATGTGTCAATCAACACTTGTCACGAACGCCCACAATTCGAACCGCGGGGATGGTCGGGGCACCATGCCGGTGCGCGGAATACAGGCCAGCTTGCACGCCACCGCGCATCGCCGGGCCGCCCCCCGGCACGGCGATTTGGCTGATCTTGGCGCACCCCGTGAATGTCGTCCGGGTTTGGCAGATATGACGCGCGTTCCCCCTACGTCGGATCACCTTACCGCGGCCCGTCGCACCGCGGCCCGTCGCTGCGCGGCTTACCCTAGCCCTCCGCAAAGGATGCCGAGCGGTTATCGGGTGTCGTCTGTCAAATGGCGACAATCGGCATGAAACGGATCGGCGTTCTGGGCGGCATGGGACCGGAGGCGACGATCCTCTTTCAGCAGCGCCTGCTCGACGCGGTGCCGGCCGGGGACGATTGCGACCATGTCCCGCTGCTGATCGACATGAACCCGCAGGTGCCCTCGCGCATCGCGCATCTGATCGAGGGGACCGGCGGCGACCCCGCCCCGGTGCTGGCCGCGATGGCGCGGCGCTTGCAGGCGGGCGGGGCCGAGGCTCTGGCCATGCCCTGCAACACCGCCCATTCCTACAGCGCCAGCATCACCGCCGCTGTCGATATCCCGCTGCTGAACATGGTCACCCTGTCGGCCGAGCGCGCGGGCCCCGGCAAGATCGGCATTCTCGCCTCGCCCGCCACCCGGATCACCGGCGTTTTCGATACCGCACTGGCACAGGTCGGCGCGACACCGGTCTGGCCCGAAGACGACGCCCCCCTGCTGCACGCGATCCGAATCATCAAGGCCAATGGCGCGACGCTGGAAGCGCGCGAGATCCTGCGCGCCGCCTCCGAGGAATTGCTGGCAGCCGGCGCCGAGGTGCAGTTGATCGGCTGTTCGGAGTTCTCCCTGATCGCCGAGGCCGCCACGCCCGAGGCGCGTGTCATCGACACGCTCGACGTACTGGTTGCGGCGGTGCTGGTCTTTTCCAGCGGCGCCGACTGACACCCTGACCTTTTCGAAAGGCATTCCATGACCCGACCGACCGGCATCATCTGCCCACTGCTGACGCCCTTCGAGGCGGATGGCAGCATCGCCCGCGATCTCTGGATCGCCCACGCCAAGTGGGTGCTGGACGAGGGCGCGCATTACCTCTCGCCCTTCGGCACCACGGGCGAGGCGCTCAGCGTCGGCATGGCGGCGCGGATGCAGGCGCTGGAGTGGCTGATCGAGGCCGGCATACCGGCGGATCGGCTGATGCCCGGCACCGGGCTGACCGCCCTGCCCGACACGCTGACCCTGTCGCGCCACGCGGTGGGATCGGGCTGCGCCGCGATCATGGTGCTGCCCTCGTTCTTCTACGGTGCCGTCGGCGACGAGGGGCAAGCGCGCTATTTCAGCGAATTGATCGACGGGATCGACGGGATCGACGATGCGCATACCAAGGTCATCCTCTATTCGATCCCGCAGAATTCCGGCGTTGCGGTCTCCCCGGCCCTGACCGCGCGGCTGAACGCCGCCTTCCCCGAAAGCGTCGTTGCCTACAAGGACAGCTCCGGCGACTGGTCCAACACGGGCGCGGTGATCGCGGCGGCGCCCGCTGTCGCCGTCTTTCCCGGATCGGAGAGCTTCCTGACGAAGGGGCTGGCGTCGGGCGGCGCGGGCTGCATCTCGGCCACGGTGAACCTCAATGCCGCCGCGATCCGGCGCGTCTACGACGGGGTCACGGCAGGCCACGACATGCGCGCCGAGGACGCCGCGATCAAGGCATTCCGCGACGCGGTGCAAGGCGCCGGGCTGATCGGCGGAATGAAGGCACTGATGGCGGTGACATCGGGCGATGATCGCTGGCTGACCCTCGCGCCACCGCACCTGGACGCGACGCGCGCGCAAGGTGACGCGCTGATGGCTGCGCTTGGAGACGGCGCGGCACATCTGTGGGGCCTCTGACGCGGCCCATGCGCGGGGATGAGATCGGTCAGCCCCAGCACGGCGCGGCGCTGCCGAGGGTGGAGGCGGGGCGTTCCCACCACATCGGCACGCCAGTCACGTCAAGCGCCGGGCGAAGGCGGCGGGCCGGGCCCCACGGTGTCTGCTCGACCCCGCCCGCGTCGTCGGCCGCCCGGACCGGTGCGAGGGGCGCCCTGCCGGGGTCCCGAAACCCCGCAAGCAGCACGGCCGTGCGCGCCAGAGACAGGCGCGCATTGCGCAGCCCCCGGCCCGACACCGCATCGCGCAAGGACGCGAGGACCGCCGCCGCCATCAGGTAGCCGGTGGCGTGGTCAAGCGCCTGCACCGGCAGCGGCGTGGGCCTGTCGGCCCCGGCCCGGACCATCCCGGCATGGGCGATCCCCGCCGACATCTGCACGAGGCTGTCGAACCCGCGCCGCGCCGCCCATGGCCCGGTCCAGCCATAGGCATCGAGGCTCACCTCGATCAGCCCCGGCGCGGCCGACGCGCGCCAGCCGTCCCCGAGACCAAGCCGGTCGAGCGCATCCGGGCGGTAGCCATGCACCAGCACATCCGCGCCCGCCAGCAGCTCGGCAAAGCGGGCCTGTCCCGCGGGGCTTTTCAGGTCCAGCCGGGCGCAGCGCTTGCCGAGCGTCACGTCGGGGGCGAGGCTCGGCTCCTCCCAGTCCGGCGGGTCGATGCGCAGCACCTCGGCCCCGAACCCGGCAAGCGTCCGCGTCGCCACCGGCCCGGCGAGGATGCGGGTGAGGTCCAGAACCCTCAGGCCGTGCAGGGGCCGCTCCGGCCTGCCGCCCCAATCGCGGATCCGTCCGGGCCGGGGCGCGTCCCATGCCACCAGCGGTTCGGCGGCGACAGCGGCGCCCTGCGGATGCGCCGCCCAGTCGGCGAGGCTGCGCATTTCGGCGGCCACTCCGCCCTCGGCCAGCACAGCCGCTTCCAGATCCGTCGCCCGCCAGCTTGCAACGGCGCCAGCGACGGCGTCACGCGTCGGCCTGGCATCAAGCGCGCGCAACGCCGCTGCGCGATGATGGGGCGCGTTGGTGTGCAGCTTGATCCAGCCATCCGCCGTGCGGTAATCGCCCGCCAGCTCGTCCCATACCGGCGGCAGCGCCCAGCCCTCGGGCGTGATGGAGGGGGAAAACCACAGCGCCGCGCGCCGCCTGTCGACCGTTACCGCCGCCTTGCCCGCGCCGAGCGCGGCGCCGAGAGCCAAGACCGCCTCGCCAACCACACCGAAAGACGCCGCGGCCAGATCGCTGACCGCGAAAGCCGAGGGCAGGCTGCCCTCCCCAACCTCGCGCCACGCGCCGGGCAGGCCAAACGCCGCGGCGCTCTCTCTCACGCGAACAGCCCCGCGTGGTCCTGGCGCAGCGCCGCCTTCTGCACCTTGCCCATGGTGTTGCGCGGCAATTCGTGCCGCACGATCACCCGCTTGGGCTGCTTGAACCTCGCAAGCGCGCCGGCGACGCCTGCCAGCACCGCGTCCTCGGTAATGTCCGCGCCCGATTGCGGCACCACCACCGCCACCACGGCCTCGCCGAAATCAGGATGCGGCACGCCGATCACGGCGCTTTCCAGCACGCCGGGGAGGTCGTCGATCAGCGTCTCGACCTCCTTGGGGTAGACGTTGAAGCCGCCCGAGATGATCAGGTCCTTGGCGCGTCCGACGATATGGACGTAGCCATCGGCATCGACCTTGCCCAGATCGCCGGTGATGAAGAACCCGTCCTCGCGCAGTTCCTCGGCCGTCTTTTCCGGCATCTGCCAGTAGCCGGCGAAGACGTTGGGTCCGCGCACCTCGATCACGCCAATCTCGCCCTGCGGCAGATCGGCGCGCGTTTCGGGATCGCGAATCGCCAGTTCCACCCCCGGCAGCGGAAAGCCCACAGTGCCGGCGCGCCGGTCGCCGTCATAGGGGTTGGAGGTGTTCATGTTGGTTTCCGTCATCCCGTAGCGTTCAAGGATCGCGTGGCCGGTCACGGCGCGCCAGCGCGCGTGCGTCTCGGCCAGGAGCGGCGCAGAGCCGGAGACGAAAAGGCGCATGTTTCGCGCGGCCTCGGCCAGCCCCTCTTGCTGCAAGAGGCGCGTGTAAAAGGTCGGCACCCCCATAAGCGCGGTCGCCTCGGGCATCGCGCGCAGGATCGCCTGCGCGTCGAAGCCGGGCAGGAAAATGCACGAGGCGCCCGCCATCAGCGCGATGTTGGTGGCCACGAACAGCCCGTGGGTGTGGAAGATCGGCAGCGCGTGGATCAGCACGTCCTCGGCGGTGAAGCGCCAGACTTCGCGCAGCGTTTCGGAATTGGAGGCAAGCGCCCGGTGAGTCAGCATCGCCCCCTTGGAGCGGCCGGTCGTGCCCGAGGTGTAGAGAATCGCGGCCAGGTCGTCGGGGCCGCGCGGCACCGGGTCATAGCCGGCCACCTCAGCCTCGCGCGCCTCGCGCAACGTGCCGGACCCATCGGCGGCGATGGTGCGGATATGGGCGACCCCGCACTCCCTTGCGACCGACGTCAGCGCCTCCAGCTTGCCTGAGTCACAAACGAAGAGGACCGGCATCGCATCGGACAGGAAATAGCGGATCTCGGCCGGCGTGTAGCCGGTGTTGAGCGGCAGAAAGACCGCGCCGGCCAGCACGCAGGCAACGTAGAGTTCCAGCATTTCCTGCGTCTTCGGCGCCTGAACCGCGACCCGGTCGCCGGGCTGCACCCCGATGCGTTCGAGGGCCGAGGCCATGCGCTCGGTATTGTGGAAGAACGCTCCGTAGCCGGTCACGCGCCCGTCCGGGTCATGGATCAGGAAGGGCCGGTCATCCGCCCGCGACGAGGCGCGGCGCAGCCGGTGGGCAAGATGGTTCCTGTCATACATCTGTTCGGTGTCCTTTCCTCGGCGCTCCTGATGCCGTGATGCCGCGAATCCGGCCCCGCGCGCAAGGGTGGCGGCAAGCGCCACCCGACGCGCACGGCGCCCCCGGTACGGGCAACCCCCTAGGCAATCGCCGCGCTGCGCCGCATACTCGCAGGCGATGAGCAACCGACCCCGAATTCCCTTCGCCGCCTCGCGCCTGTTGCGCTGGCTTCTGCTTGGGCTGGTGCTGGCGACGCTGACCGGCCTTGCGGCGCTGCCACGGGTGGAACGCTCTTTCCTGACCCGGACCGCCATCCGCGAGGAAGCCACCCTGCGCCTTGCCACGGCTGCGCTGCGCGGCGCGCTGTCGCGCACCGAGGTGCTGCCCGGCCTGCTGGCCGAACGACCGATCCTGGCCCGCATCCTGCGCGATCCCGACAATCAGGGGCTGGTGCCCTACGCCAACGAACAGTTGCGCCAGACCGCGCTGACGCTCGACGTTGCCGATATCTGGGTGATGGACACCACCGGCATGACCATCGCCGCCAGCAATTACCGGCGCGAACGGTCCTTCGTCGGGCGCAGGTTCGACTACCGGCCCTATTTCATCGACGCGATGACACAGGGGCGCGGGCGGTTCCACGCGCTTGGCACCACCTCGGGCCAGCGGGGCTATTACTTCGCGGCGCCGGTGCTTGACGGCACCGAAATCGTCGGCGTGGTGGCGGTGAAGATCCTGCTCGACGGGTTCGAGGCGGCATGGCGCGAAAGCGAGAACAGCGTCATCGTGACCGATCCCGGCAACGTGATCTTCCTGTCGGACCGGCGCGACTGGCATTTCGCCAGCCTCGGTCCGATCCCCGAGCGCGCGTTGCAGGCAATCATCCGCACCCGGCAATATCCGCTGACCCAACTGGCCCCGTTGGAAACAGAGCGCCGGGCGCTGTCGCCGGTGCATGACATCCTGACCGTGCGCGGCGACGGTCGCGGCGAGGATTTCGTGACCAATACCGGGCTTATCGCCTCGGCGGGCTGGCGGGTCATGATCCTGACCCCGACACGCCCCGCGATCGTGCAGGCGCGCCAGACCGTGGCATTGGCGGTTCTCGGGCTGCTCTTCGCCGGGCTCATCGCAGTGGTCTTCCTGCAACGCCGCGCCCGGTTGGTCGAGCGGCTGGACCAGCAGCGCCGGCACCGCGAACAACTGGAACGCCACGTCGCCGAACGCACCGCCGACCTCAACGCCGCCAATGCGCAACTGGTGACGGAGGTCGAGGAGCGCAAGGCCACCGAAAAGCGCCTGCGCCGCACCCAGAGCGAGCTTGTGCAGGCCGGCAAGCTGGCAGCCCTTGGCCAGATGTCGGCGGCGCTGAGCCATGAATTCAACCAGCCGCTTGCCGCCGTGAAAGCCTATGCCGAGAACGCCGCCACCTTCCTCGACCGTGACCGGCCCGAGGACGCGCGCAAGAACATCGGGCTGATCTCGCAGATGGCCGACCGGATGGCGGCAATCTCCAAGCACCTGCGCAATTTCGCCCGCCGCCCGCAGGAAAGAACCGGGCCGGTGCCGCTGCTGGGCGTTCTCGACGACGCGCTGAACCTGATGGCGCCCAGGCTGAACGCGGTGAAAGCGGAGTTGCGTTTCGACCGCCCGGCGCAGGATGTGCTTGTCATGGGCGGGAGGGTGCGACTGCAACAGGTGCTGGTCAACCTCATCTCGAACGCGCTCGACGCGATGGAGAGGCGCGAGCGGCCGCTTGTCGAGGTCAGCATCCGGGCCGAGGGCGGGCGGCGGATGGTGGATGTGCGCGACCACGGGCCGGGGCTTGAAAAGGAGGCGCTGGCGCAGCTTTTCGATCCGTTCTTCACCACCAAGAGCCCCGGCAAGGGGCTGGGCCTCGGGCTTTCGATCTCGTACAATATCGTGCGCGACTTCGGCGGATCTCTGGCCGCCCGCAACCATCCCGAGGGCGGCGCGGTGTTCACCGTGGACCTTGCCGCCGCCGACCCCACAAGCGCCGAGGCCGTGGCCGCACAATGACCCGAGAAACCATCCTATTTGTCGATGACGAGGATTACCTGCGGCTGGCAGCGGAACAGACCCTGAATCTGGACGGTCTGGACGTGACCTGCTTTGCCGAGGCGGGCGCGGCGCTGATCCACGTGGCGCGCGATTTCCCCGGCATCCTCGTCACCGATATCCGCATGCCCGGCATCGACGGGCTGAAGCTTATGGCGCAGGCGCTGGAGATCGACCCGGAGTTTCCGGTGATCCTTGTCACCGGCCATGGCGACGTGGAACTGGCGGTGCAGTCGATGCGCGACGGGGCCTATGATTTCCTCGAAAAGCCCTTCGCGCCGGCGCGGCTGGTCTCAACCGTGCGCCGGGCGCTCGACAAGCGGCGGCTGACCCTCGAAAACCGGGCGCTGCGGCGCAAGGTGGGCGGGCGCGACACGATCGAGGCGCGGCTGACCGGGCGCTCGCCCCTGATGACCCGGCTGCGCGACCAGATCCGCGCCGTTGCCGAAACCGGGGCCGATGTCCTGATCGAGGGCGCGACCGGCACCGGCAAAGAGGTCGCAGCCCGCGCGCTGCACCGCGCAAGCGCCCGGTCCGGCAAGCCCTTCGTCCATATCAACTGCGCCGCCCTGCCCGCCGACCTGATCGAGAGCGAGCTTTTCGGGCACGAGGCGGGGGCCTTCCCAGGTGCCGGCCGCGCGCGCTATGGCAAATTCGAACATGGTCGCGGCGGCACCGTATTCCTCGATGAGATCGACGCGATGAGCCAGCCGGTGCAGGCCAAGCTGCTGACCGCGATCCAGAACCGGACGGTGACGCGGCTCGGCTCGAACGAGGCGATTGATCTGGATGTGCGCTTCATCGCCGCCTCGAAGCGGGATCTGGAAACCGCCGCCGCGCGTGGCGATTTCCGACCCGACCTGCTTTATCGGCTGAACGTCGTCACCCTGCGGATGCCGACGCTGGCCGAGCGGCGCGAGGACGTGCCGCGCCTGTTCACCCATCTCGTGGGCGAGGCCGCCGCGCGCTACAAGCGGCCCACGCCCGAGATTCCCGGCGCCATCCTGACCGCGGTGGCCGCCCGCGACTGGCCCGGCAATGTGCGCGAGTTGCGCAATGCCGCGGACCGTTACGCGCTTGGGCTCGACCTCGACATTGGCACCTCGACCGGTGACGCGCCCGAGGGCAGAACGCTGGCCGACCGCATGGCGGAACATGAAAAGGCGCTGATCGCGGCCAGCCTCGCCGCGCATCGCGGCAGCCTGCGCGAGACCTACGGCGCGCTGGGGCTGAGCCGAAAGGCGCTTTATGAAAAGATGCAGAAACACGGGCTGTCGCGGGAGGATTTTACCCCGAACACATGACCGTCCTGCCGCAATGTGTCCTCATCGAAACATCGGCGACCCAGATTTGTCCCCAAACCGACCCAGTCGGCGCGATTTCCTTGCATGGCGGCCATCTCCGGGGCGCAGAGTTGTTGATCGAACATCCGGACGCGCGGTTACTGCGTTCCGCATGGCCCGGCGACGGGCCCCGGACGGGGGGAGGCCCGTTCGGTCAAGGCCGGGACATCACCGGCACCAACGGAGGACACTTCACGATGACATTTACCCGTATCACGGCGCTCGCGCTGACCACGGCACTGACCACGACGGCCGTTTTCGCCGACGCGCACATGGACCGCGAGGGCTGGCCCGAAAACTTCACCGTCGGCACCGCCTCGCAAGGCGGCACCTATTTCGCCTATGGCTCCGGCTGGGCCAACCTCGTGGCCGAGGAACTGGGCCTCTCGGGCGGCGGCGAAGTGACCGGCGGCCCGATGCAGAACATGGCGCTTGTCCACACCGGCGAGGCACAGTTCGGCATGACCACCATGGGCCCGGCGGCGGAATCGCTGCAAGGCACCAACCCGATCGCGCCCGGCCTGCCGATGACCGGCGCCTGCGCCATGTTCCCGATGTATCAGACGCCGTTCTCGGTGACGGCTCTGGCCTCGTCTGGCATCGCATCAATCGCCGACATCCCTGACGGCGCGCGCATCGGTTTCGGCCCCGCAGGGTCCACCTCCGACACCTACTTCCCGCGCATGATGGAAGAGCTTGGCGTCGATTTCGAGCGCCGCAACGGCGGCTGGACGGACCTCGGCGGACAGCTTCAGGACGGGCTTCTGGACGTGATCGCCTTTGCTGCCGGCGTGCCGGTCCCGGCTGTCAGCCAGCTTGAGGTGCAGACCGACGTGAACATCATCGAGTTCACCGAGGAAGAGCAGGCGCAGATCATGGCGGCCTTCCCGGTTTCCGCCTTCGACATCGCGGCAAACACCTACACCACGCTGGAAAGCGACGCGCGCTCGGTTTCGATGTGGAACTTCGCCATCGCCAATTGCGACCTTCCGGCCAGCTTCGTCTACGCGGTTGTCGACGTGGTGATGTCGGACAACGAGCGGATGATGAACATCCACCGCGCGGCCCGGACGACCCTGCCCGAGAACTGGGACAAGAACACGGTTATGAACTGGCACCCGGGCGCAGCACAGTGGTTCATCGAAAATGCCGGCGCCGAGATCCCGGCCGACATGATCTACGGTAACTGATCCGGCGCACACGCCACCACCTGTCATGCCGCGCCCCTGCCGGGCGCGGCATTTCGAGACCAGGACCCGGCCCGGCCCGAGAGGTCGGAGACGGAGCGGAGGACCCCATGACTTCCCAACCAGAAATTGAAAGCACTGTCGTGCTCGCGCAGGGCGTCGACGAAGAGCCGGTCGAGAAGAACCGCCGCATCTTCACCGGCCCCGCCCTGGTCGTGATCGCAGCGTTGTCCACCTTTTACACAGCATTCCACATGCTCGCGCTGAACGGCGTGTCGATCAGCGACTGGACCGGGGTCGAGATCCCGCTGCTGCCGCAATTTCCTCTGGAAACGTGGAACTTCCGCATCGTGCATATCGCCGGGGCGCTGGTTCTGGGTTTCCTGCTCTATTCGGCCCGGTTGTTCACCGACGACGAGACACCGGCAAGGTCGAGGCTGTCGCAGGCCGGGTTCGTCCTGATGATCCCGCTTGCGATTGCGCTTTACACCGTGATCGGGTTCATCCAGCTGGTCAATTCCGGGACCTTGCCCGAAATGGGCGGGCTGGCGACATGGGTCGCCTTCCCCGGAACTGACCTTTACGCTCAGGAATTCAACTGGTTCGGCATCCCGCTTCTTGTCGCCGTCATCGGCGCCATCGTCCTTGGCTGGTTCGAGAACGCGCCGCGCAACCGCTTTGCGACCTCCGACATCGTCCTTGCAAGCTGCGGGTTCGTCGTGGCGCTTTACCTCATCCCGATCTATTCCACCGCCGCACGCAATTCCATCGGCACCCCGTTCGTGCCTATCGGCGTCGCCTTTGCCGCCACCGCCGGGACCCTGCTGATCATGGAACTGACGCGCCGCGTCGCCGGGCTTGCGCTGGTGATCATTACCGGCGTGTTCCTGACCTACACCTTCACCGCCCACCTTCTGCCCGGTATCCTCGCCGTTCAGACGCCCTATACCTGGCAGCGGTTCTTCGGCCATGTCTATTCGGACGCGGGCATCCTCGGGCCGACCACGGCAGTAAGCTCCACTTATATCATCTTGTTCATCATCTTCGCCGCCTTCCTTCAGGCGTCGAAGGTGGGCGACTATTTCGTCAACTTCGCCTTCGCCGCTGCCGGTCGCGCGCGCGGCGGGCCGGCCAAGGTGGCGATCTTCGCAAGTGGTCTGATGGGCATGATCAACGGCACCTCGGCGGGCAACGTGGTGGCCACCGGGTCGCTGACCATCCCCTTGATGAAGAGGGTCGGCTATCACAAGAAGACCGCCGGAGCGATCGAGGCGGCGGCATCAACCGGCGGGCAAATCATGCCACCGATCATGGGCGCAGGCGCCTTCATCATGGCCGAGATCACCGGCATCCCCTACCAGGAGATCGCTATCGCGGCGATCATTCCGGCGGTGCTCTACTTCGCGTCGATCTATTTCATGGTCGATCTGGAGGCCGCCAAGCTGGGTATGCGCGGCATGCGCGAGGATGAACTGCCCAAGCTGAACAGACTGATCCGGCAGGTCTACCTCTTCGTGCCGATCATCATCCTGATTGTGGCGCTGTTCCAGGGCTACTCGGTGATCCGGGCCGGCACGCTGGCCACCGTGGCCGCCGCCGTGGTCAGTTGGCTGACCCCGAACCGGATGGGGCTGCGAGCCATTCTCAAGGCGTTCGAGCTTGCCGGGATCATGTCGGTCCAGATCATCGCCGTCTGCGCCTGCGCGGGCATCATCGTCGGTGTCATCAGCCTGACCGGGGTCGGCGCGCGGTTTTCGTCGACGCTGCTCGAAATCGCCGCCGCGTCGCAGCTTCTGGCGCTGTTCTTCGCCATGTGTATCGCCATCCTGCTGGGCATGGGCATGCCAACGACGGCAGCCTACGCGGTCGCGGCCTCGGTCGTGGCGCCCGGCCTCGTCAACCTCGGCATTCCGGCGCTGACAGCGCATTTCTTCGTCTTCTACTTCGCCGTGGTCTCTGCCATTACGCCGCCCGTGGCGCTGGCCAGCTATGCCGCGGCGGGGATATCGGGAGCGAACCCGATGGAGACCTCCGTCACCTCGTTCAAGATCGGGATTGCCGCCTTCGTGGTGCCGTTCATGTTCTTCTACAACGCCGCGATCCTGATGGACGGCACGTGGTTCGAGGTGATCCGCGCCGGCGTTACCGCGACAATCGGCGTGTTCCTGCTTGCCTCTGGCGTGCAAGGCTGGTTCATCGGGTCGCGCGTCGCGTGGTTCCTGCGGCTGGGCCTGCTGATGGCGGCGCTGTTCATGATCGCGGGCGGCTGGTTCTCCGATCTGATCGGCATCGGCGTCGGCGTGGTGATCTTCCTGATCCAGAAACTGCTGCGGCCGTCGCCCGATGCGGGCTTTGACGTGCGCGGCGCGGACTGACGCCGCAGGCCATGCCAGGGCCACAGGGCCTCAGGGCCACAGGGCCGCTCCGCTTGGGGCGGCCCTGTGGCCTTGGGGACTGATGTGGGGGAATGATGTGGCGAGACAGGCCGCACCGAAAAAGCGCGCCCCGGGAGGCGCGCTTTTTTCACGGCAGCTTGTGATATCCGGTCAGGCGGCTTCGGCCTGATGACGGCGTTCGCTTTCTTCGCGGCTGAGCGCCACGGAGGTCCGCACACCGTTGGAGACAAAGCCCATAAGGCCCTTCACCACACGTTCATTCGGATCAATCCCGGCGCAGGACAGAACCTCGCGCCCATCACGGGACCGGGCCCAGCGGGCAATCTGCTCCGGGCCATTACCGTATTTCTTGTCATCTGCGATGGCGTCATCCAACGCGGCGAGAACCACGGCGGCGAAAAGCTTCCGCGACCGCTGGCCCTGTTCGTGGTTGAATGCCGTTCCATCAACGAAATCAGCCATTTCGTCGTCCTTTTATTGCTCTTGCATTTCTGGCGTGGCGTCCCTTATGCAGCGTTGAGCGATGATTCTGGTCTGTAAATTCTGCATGATAGGTATGCGCTTAGCGCATATATCACGACGCACCCTGTCTAGACCCGGTGTATTGCCACACACGCCAGTGGCAGATATAGGATGCAGCGGAAAATTCGCAACCTTTCGCCACGGAATTGCCAGATGCCCAAGATCAACGGAAACGAAATCCGCCCCGGAAACGTTCTTGAACACGACGGTGGCCTCTGGGCGGCCGTCAAGGTCGACCACGTGAAGCCCGGAAAGGGCGGCGCCTTCGCGCAGGTCGAGATGCGCAACCTGCGCAACGGATCGAAATTGAACGAACGCTTCCGCAGCGCCGACAAGGTCGAACGGGTGCGGCTGGAACAGAAGGATCAGCAATTCCTCTACGAAGACAATGGCCAGTTGATCTTCATGGACACCGAGACCTATGACCAGATCCAGTTGACGACCGAAATCCTCGGCGAGCGGCGACCGTTCCTTCAGGACGGCATGACCATCGTTGTGGAATTTCACGACGACGAGGCGCTGAACGCGACGCTGCCGCAGAAGGTCACCTGCAAGGTGGTTGAGACCGAACCGGTGGTAAAGGGTCAGACTGCGGCCAACAGCTTCAAGCCTGCGATTCTCGACAATGGCGTCAAGGTGATGGTGCCGCCCTTCGTGGGGCAGGACGAAGATATCGTCGTCAACACCGAAACCATGGAATACGCGGAACGCGCCTGACGCGTCGCGGCGCAAACCTCGATCAGCGCGACCCACCCCAGGGCGACCTTCTGCCCGTCCGCCGCCGCCCCGCGCGCGGAACGGACGTCAGATCGCGCGGCTCCTTCCGCGTCGAGGAACGCACGACACGGGGGATGACCGAGCCTCCGGTCGGGCGTGTCTCTTGGTGCGGCGGGTGGCCCGAGGTGCGCGCCCAGAACCCCGGCCCGCCAACGCGCAGCCAGACCGGCACGGTCAGCACCACACCGGCAATGAAGCCGCCCGCATGCGCCCAGTAGGCAACACCGCCGCCGTCGCCGGTGCTGGCCGCGCCATTGACCAGTTGCAGCCCGAACCACAGGCCAAGCGTCAGCCACGCCGGCACGGTCACGATCTTGACGATCACGAAGATGATGAAGGCGATATCGACCCGCGCGCGCGGAAACAGCAACAGGTAGCCCCCCATCACGCCCGCGATCGCCCCGGAGGCGCCGACCATCGGCACGGAGGAATAGGGGTTTGCCGCCATCTGCGCCAACGCCGCCGCCACCCCGCCGGCGAGGTAGAACAACAGATAGCCGACATGGCCCATCTGATCCTCCAGATTGTCACCGAAAATGTAGAGAAACAGCATGTTGCCGATGATGTGCATCCAGCCGCCATGCAGGAACATGGAGGTCAGGATGGTATGCATCTCCAGCCCCCGCGCGACCTCTGCCGGGACCAGCGCCCATTGGTCGTAGAACGCCAGAAGCAGCCGCTCCTGTCCGCCGAGACTGGGATAATAGCTCAGGAACACGATGGCGTTCAGCGCGATCAGCGCCCACGTGATGACGGGCGTCCGTTCGGACGGATTATGATCGCGCAGCGGGAACATACTGGATAACCTGGCCCCTCTGCCATCGGGATCAAGATGCGTGGCGCATCAGTCGAGGTCTTGCGCCGCAAGGGCCAGCCGGATTTCCCGGCGCACGAGCTTTCGCAGATTGCGGGTGATCCGCACCCCCATCTCGCCCTGAAGTTCCTCCCGGACGACCTCGGCGATCACGTCGCGCAGCGCCTCTTCGTCAACGAAGCTGTCGTCGCCGTCGGGAAAGGTGAACGGGCTTTCGCCCAGATCCTCGACGCCGGTTTCAAAGGTCGCCATATCCTGACTCTGATCCGGTGAGACGGCGAGGAAATCGGTGACATTGTCGCGCGGGTCGTGTTGCGGGATCGAGTCATCTGCCGGGTCTGC